>ERZ808037.26-NODE-26-length-159622-cov-34.547419_pt1 | contig 159622 bp, 154 predicted proteins | sample MGYA00380190_ERZ808037 | MGnify/ENA primary metagenome ERZ808037 (study PRJEB31490, sample SAMN06133399) | mouse gut metagenome | isolation source: J9 | host: mice | place: China: Chengdu | collected 2015-05 ...
CTGATATGTGAAAGAGTAAACTCCACTTATGCAGAGGTAAATTCCACTGAATTGTCTAAAGGTGGAATTTAAAATTTTAATTTTCGAAAAATACAAAAAAGCGGAAAAGGAATTGACGGGTACGTCCGGAACCGATATAATAAAACGTAAATGAGGGAGTAGTCGGCGTAAAATACGCGGTATGCCAACATACCGGTAATTGATTGCCTGGTGTATCTTAATTGATGAGACTCATGCAGGGCGGGAGGATGCCTGTGCATGCGTTTTTTTTTGCCCTGTTCACAAAAGGAGAGATGTAGTATGACAATATTTTTTACGGTGCTGTTTACTATTTTCATTGCGGAAATGGGCGATAAGACCCAGCTTCTTCTGGTGGCAATGGCAGGAAAATACAAGATATCCCACATCCTTACGGGAACCTGGCTTGCTACGGTATTATTGAATGTACTGGCCGTCGGCGTGGGAGCGGCGCTCGGCAGCTATCTGGATATGAGAATCATCAAGCTGGTTGCCGGTCTTGCCTTTTTCTGGTTTGCCTATTCGATTCTAAAAGGCGATGAGGAAGAGGAGGGAGAGAAAGAGATGAAACATAACCTCGGTCCGGTACTCGCTATTTTCGGTTCTTTTTTCATAGGAGAACTCGGGGATAAAACGCAGCTTTCAGCCATTACCCTTGCGGCAAATTATACGGACCATCAGTTCATGAATGCTTTCTGGGTGTTTTCAGGCGCTGTGCTTGGCCTCATTTTAGCAGATCTGATCGGTCTTGTCGTTGGCGTGTTTTTAAAGAGCAGGATGCCGACAGGGATTTTAAATACGCTTTCCTTTGGTATTTTCGCCGTATTCGGCGTGGTCAGTATCAGAGAGGCGATGATCTTATGCTTTGGAGCGGGAACGAGAGCGATAGCAGGTTATATTGTAATAACAGGTGTTTTTGCATTGTGCAGCCTGGGAGCATTTATCAAAAGGCGTGCGAAGAAACTGTAATGCAGATTACTATACAATCTGCATTGTACAATGAGGCTGCTTATTGAAAGATATGGAGGATTCTTATGATTTATAAGTGTAAAAACTGCGGCGGCAATGCCGTCTATTCGCCGGGCAAAATGAAAATGTACTGTCCTCACTGCGACGGCATGGACAGCGAAGATATCGTGCAGGGAGGTTCCGTGACACAATGCGTCAACTGCGGTGCGCCGATCAATGTCAGCCGGTATACTTCTTCCGGCAGATGTGAGCATTGCAGCTCTTACATAGTATTTGATGAAAGAATAGCGGGAGAATATGAACCGCATCTGATCCTTCCGTTTAAAGTGAGCAAAGGTCTGGCGGCGGACAGACTGCATGTAGAATTCAAAAAGAAAACGTTTCTGCCATCCGGTTTTTTGTCGGAAAAAAGTCTGGAAAAGATGGAAGGCATGTATGTGCCGTTCTGGCTGTATGATTATCAGGTTCGTTATGATTTTGTCGGGCAGGGAACCAAGGTACGGAGATGGGTAAGCGGTGATACGGAATATGTGGAAACTTCCTATTATGATGTCATCAGAAAAATGGATGCGGATTTTGACAAGGTGCCTGCGGATGCTTCCATAGCCATGAATGATGGGGAAATGGATCTGATGGAACCGTATTACTATCAGGATCTGATCGATTTTGACCCGAAGTTTATGTCGGGATTTTTCGGAGAGATTTATAACCAGAGCGCACAGGAACTGGAAGACCGGGCCAGGGGCAAAGTACGGGAATCCGCCGAGAATCTGATGCAGCAGTCTATAAACGGTTATCAGACGATGAAGCCGGTCAGCAGGAATATAGATATGAACAGGAACGGATTACAGTATGCGCTGCTGCCGGTATGGACATATCTGTTCCAATACAAAGGCCAAACATGGCGTTTTCATGTAAACGGACAGACCGGCAAAGTAGTCGGGAAAACGCCGGTATCGAGAGGTAAAGTGCTATTATACGCTCTTTCCGTATTCGCATCCGTGAGCGCATTTTTTTATCTGGCGATATCGATTCTGGAGGTACTTTAAATGAAAGAATACTTTAAATATTTTAAGTGGGTTTATCTTGCACTGGCGCTCATGGTTCTGATCCTGTTTTCGATACGCGGCGCACACAGCATTTCCGCAAAGGTCAAATATTATGAAAGAACGAATACGGAGTGTCTGACGACGCAGCGTGTCTTTGACTATGCGGATGTTTTGAGCGATAAAGAAGAGAAAAAACTGGCCGGCTTGATTGCAAAAAGAGAAAAACAGACCGGATGTGATATCGTTCTTGTGACGTTAAATGAATCATTGAAAGAATATGCGAGGGAAATCGAAGCAGGCGTGCCGTATGATGAGTTCGTCAGAGTTTTCGCAGAACAGTTCTATGAGGAAAACAATTTCGGCTATAATGAAGCAAACGGCGACGGCGTCCTTTTGATCGACAACTGGTACCGGGAGGATGACGGCAAAGTCTATACGTGGTTCTGTACGACCGGCATCGTGCAGGACGCTTATTCGGATGCGGACATTGATCATATTCTGGACAGAGTATATCAGTATGTGGAGAAGGATCCGTACCGTGCTTATAAGACGTATGTAAACGATTTCTATGACGATATGCTGGGCAAAAGAATATTCCATGCGGACGTGCCAAGAGCGCTGTTCCTTCTGCCAGGTATCATTGCGACTGTTATTTTTATATTTATGAACTGGCAGTCCCGCAGCGGGGAGAAGACAACAACGGCAGCTACTTATTTGAGTAACGGCAAAGAGCATTTTCAGAATAAGCAGGATATTTTTATCAGAAAATCCGTGGTGAAGCATCATATTGATACAAGCAGCGGAAGCGGCGGAGGCGGAGGCGGTCACAGCAGCGGCGGAGGCGGAGGCGGCGGAAGCCACGGAGGCGGAGGCCACAGCCGGTAAAAACATAAAGTATTCGTACAAAAAAACAACCCACATGACGGTATGGGTTGTTTTTTTATCATTTCATTCTATTTTCAAATAGTTAACAGCTATGGACGCATGTCCTGCTTAAGCCATTTTGTTGACTGCCTGAGCCAAACGGGATACTTTTCTGGAAGCAGTATTCTTGTGGAATACACCCTTTGAAGCGGCTTTGTCGATAGAAGCGGTTGCAGTCAGTAATGCGGCTTTGGCAGCTTCTTTGTCGTTTGCAGCGATCGCAGCGGTTACTTTTTTGATAGAAGTTTTCACGCCGGATTTGATCGCTTTGTTCTTTTCCGCTTTGGTTCTGTTAACCAAAATTCTTTTCTTCGCAGATTTAATGTTAGCCAAGTTGTACACCTCCTACTTGTGATCAGATTTTAAGGAAAGTGTCTCATTAATTCGGACACGGACGTTTTAATGGAAACACACAGCTATTATTGTAGAATAAGTGTTAATTTCTGTCAATACATAATTTCAATATTTTTGCGAAAACTAAGGCCATGTACTTTTTGATACAAACAGGACACACTCCACCTGCATATAGTAAACTGAGAAAAAGGAAAGAAGAAACGAGGACATGAGGTTATGAGTTGGTTTCAGGTCAGAACAGACTTGGCGTTAGAAGCCAGAGAAAGTATTGACGGGAAAGAAAACGAAGTTCATGGAATAAAGGTAGAAGAGGAGTATGACAAGGACAGCGACGTGCATATTACCAAAGTGATCATAGAAACAAAAAACGGCGCCAAAGCCATGGGAAAACCGATGGGAACTTATGTCACATTAGAAGCGCCTGCCATGATCGAACCGGAAGAAGATTATCATCAGGAAATTTCCGATATTCTTGCAAAAGAGGTCAGAGAGCTTTTGGCGGAACCGGAAAAAGAAAAGTCCATCCTGGTAGTCGGACTTGGCAACCGGGACGTAACGGCGGATTCTTTAGGACCCAATGTGGTCGATAACCTTTTTATCAACAGGCATATTGTGATGGAATACGGCAAGGTGGCATACAATTGTTCCAGGATGCATATGGTCAGCAGCCTGGTTCCGGGGGTTATGGCCAAGACAGGTATGGAATCGGCGGAAATCATCAAAGGTGTCATTGAACAGACAAGTCCCGATCAGGTTATTGTGATCGATGCGCTGGCGGCCAGATCGACCAAACGTCTGAACCGGACGATACAGATCACCGATACGGGTATTCATCCGGGCTCCGGCGTCGGAAATCATAGAAATGCCCTGACGATGGAGAGCCTGCATGTGCCGGTTCTGGCAATCGGTGTTCCGACCGTGGTGGACGCAGCGACGATCGTCGGCGACGCCATAGGCGAATATCCAAGCGCCTTATCGGAACTCAATAATATGTATGTAACAAGTAAAGACGTGGATTTTCAGGTGCAGCAGATCAGTCATATCCTTTGTGACGCGCTGAATAAGGCGCTCGACATCTCGGTATCATGTTAGCCGCCATGCCCTGCATATAATAAACAGTGGGGCATACCGGAATCTTTTAGGTGCCCGGATAGGGTGAAGCATGCGCATGAAAAAAAGGGGACTTACGATAGGGCAGAGCAATGAGATTCATATCGGGCGCGGGATCCTGCGGATTCTGCTTTTTGTTATCTGTATTATGGCGGGAGCGGCATTGGTACAGGAACTTTATCATGGTTATCGGGACCAGGAGAAATCAGACGAAGGAGCCATTCTTTCATGGGTCGAAGAGTCTTTTATGAATGTATGGCTGCCGGGGAATGCGGTGCTTGAGGCGGAGCGGGAGGATTACCGCTGCAGTCCGTTAGAATACCTGTTTCTGGAGAATTTCCCGATCATTTTGTGCGGTATGGGAGAATCGGAAGAATATGACGAGGTAGCGCTGAAAGAAAGCAGTTATGAAGAACTGCTGTTATTGGAAGGCTCCGATGAAAGCAAGAAGGAAATAGAAGAAGGCGCCCTGGAATATGATGAAAATGCGATCCACCTGGATAAAAGCTTGGAAGAGGCTTTTCTGGCAGAAAACGAGCTTGTAGGAGAAGAAGATCCCGGAAAGCAGGAGCGGGAGAACGAAGATGATTTCACACAACAGCAGGAGGATACCATGTTTCATGAGGTGGAAGAACCGGTCTACCGGTATCAATGGGATGAACTGCAGGGGTTTGATGAGTTGAAGAAGGCTTTTTATGCGGTTGATTCTACAACGACGGCCGATTCGTCATTGTTAAATACCCAGAAGCTTCTTTCGAAAGACATGCGGATGCAGGGCAGCAGCGATAACCCGCAGATTCTGATCTATCACACGCATTCGCAGGAAGGATTTGCAGATTCCGTTCCGGGAGATCAGTCTGATACGATCGTCGGCGCCGGAGAAAAACTGGCGCAGGTACTGCGGGATAAATACGGATATAATGTGATCCATCATACCGAAAGCTTTGATAAAGAATCAAGAGACGCTTCTTATGGAAACGCGCTTCCCGCAATAGAGCAGCTGCTTGCCGAAAACCCGACGATTGAAGTTGTGATCGATCTACATAGAGATGAGATGCCCGCCGACAGGCGGCTTGTTGTGGAACTGCAGGGCAGACCTACGGCGCAGTTCATGTTTTTTAACGGTCTGAGCAGGACGGCCAAAAGCGGTGTGATCGAATCGTTGGAGAACCCGTATCTGGATGATAACCTTGCTTTTTCCTTTCAAATGCAGACCGCAAGCAATGAGTACTATCCGGGGATTGCCAGAAGGATTTATCTGAAGGCATACCGTTATAATATGCACATGCGTCCCAAATCGCTGCTGATCGAATTGGGTGCACAGAATAACACGGTAGAGGAGATCATGAATGCCATCGATCCGCTTGCCCATATTCTGCATCTGGTATTGGCAGGAGAAGAACCTGACGTGGACTGAATCTTTCGTATGGATGAAAGCATCTATTCATGCATACCGAAGCGTCCGCTTATGGACATTGGCCGGAGAATTTGCTATACTGATTCTACATGATTTGGAAAGAGAAGAAGAAAGGCATAGAATTCATATGGCAACAGTAGATCAAAGTAAAATCAGGAATTTTTGTATCGTGGCGCATATCGATCATGGAAAATCGACCCTGGCCGACAGAATTATTGAGAAGACCGGACTTTTGACGAGCAGGGAGATGCAGGCACAGGTACTGGACAATATGGAGTTGGAACGGGAACGGGGCATTACGATTAAGGCACAGACGGTCCGCATCGTATATCAGGGCCGTGATGGGCAGGAATATATTTTTAATCTGATCGATACGCCCGGTCATGTGGACTTTAATTACGAAGTCAGCAGGAGCCTTGCGGCCTGTGACGGCGCTATTCTGGTAGTGGACGCTGCACAGGGGATCGAGGCGCAGACGCTGGCGAATGTATATTTGGCGTTAGATCATGATCTGGATGTATTTCCGGTCATCAACAAGATCGATCTGCCAAGTGCGGAACCTGACCGTGTCAAAAATGAAATAGAAGACGTGATCGGTATAGAAGCACAGGATGCGCCGCTGATTTCCGCCAAAAACGGAATCGGCATCGAGGAAGTGCTGGAAGCCATTGTGGAAAAGATCCCCGCGCCTAAGGGAAGTCCGGACAACCCCTTGCAGGCGCTGATCTTTGATTCCATATATGACTCCTACAAAGGGGTTATCGTGTTCTGCCGCATTATGGAAGGCCGCGTGAAAAAAGGGACAAGCATTAAAATGATGGCCACCGGAGCAACTGCGGAAGTTGTAGAAGCAGGATATTTCGGCCCCGGACAGTTTATTCCCTGCGAAGAACTGTCCGCCGGTATGGTAGGGTATCTGACAGCTTCGATCAAGAATGTAAAGGATACGGCGGTCGGCGATACGATAACAGATGTTGCGAATCCGTGTGCGGAACCGCTGCCCGGTTATAAGAAAGTCAATTCCATGGTCTACTGCGGCATGTATCCGGCCGATGGCGCCAAGTATCCCGATCTGCGGGATGCCCTTGAAAAATTGAAATTAAACGACGCTTCTTTAAATTATGAGCCTGAGACATCCATTGCGCTGGGGTTTGGTTTCCGCTGCGGTTTTCTGGGACTTCTGCATTTGGAGATCATACAGGAACGTCTGGAACGGGAATACAATCTGGATTTAGTCACAACGGCGCCGGGTGTTATTTATCGTGTTCACAGAACGAACGGAGAAATGATAGAACTCACCAATCCCTCCAATCTTCCCGACCCTTCGGAGATCGAGTATATGGAAGAACCGGTCGTCAGTGCGGAAATCATGGTAACATCGGAATTTATCGGACCGATCATGCAGCTTTGTCAGGAAAGGCGGGGCCGTTATGTCAGTACGGAATATATTGAAGCTTCCAGAGCGTTGTTAAAGTACGATTTACCATTAAATGAGATCATTTATGACTTTTTTGACGCGTTAAAATCCCGCTCAAGAGGATATGCGTCTTTTGATTATGAAATGAAGGGATATGAGGAATCCAGGCTGTTAAAGCTTGATATACTGATCAACCATGAGGAAGTGGACGCGCTCTCTTTTATCGTTCATGCGGACAGCGCCTATGAAAGAGGCAGGAGGATGTGCGAAAAATTAAAAGACGAGATTCCCAGGCATTTGTTTGAAATTCCGATCCAGGCGGCGGTCGGCGGGAAGATCATAGCCAGAGAGACTGTCAAGGCCATGAGAAAAGACGTTCTTGCCAAATGCTACGGCGGCGATATCACCCGTAAGAAGAAACTGCTGGAGAAACAAAAGGAAGGTAAGAAGCGGATGCGTCAGGTCGGAAACGTGGAGATCCCGCAGAGCGCTTTCATGAGCGTATTGAAACTGGATGATAATTAATGATGCGCGATCTGAGTATTTATATTCATATTCCGTTTTGTGTCAGGAAATGCCGTTACTGTGATTTCCTGTCTTATTCTGCCTCCGCAGCAGAGCGGGAAGCATATGTGGAACTGCTTTTGACGGAAATAGAGAAACTGTCGTTATTTTATAAAACGCATCGGGTGATCTCCGTTTTCATCGGAGGAGGAACGCCTTCTCTATTGGAAGAAGAAGCAATAGAACGGATAATTGGCAAATTAAATCATAATTTTATATTTTGCAAAACCCCTGAAATCACGATAGAAGCGAATCCCGGGACGGTAACGCAGGACAAACTGCGCTGCTGGAAACGGATCGGGATCAACCGCCTGAGCATCGGCCTGCAGAGCGCTGACGATGAAGAACTGAAAACGCTTGGCAGAATTCATGATTTCCGTACATTCTGTAACATGTATGATGCGGCCTGCAAAGCCGGATTTCAAAATGTGAATATTGATATTCTTTCGGCGGTCCCCGGACAGACGATGCAATCTTACGAACGGACACTGGAGAAAGTCCTGGCGCTTGCGCCTGCGCACATCTCCGCATACAGTCTGATCCTGGAAGAAGGGACATGGTTTTATACGCATAAGGACGAACTTGCTTTTCCCACGGAAGATGAAGACAGGCAGCTCTATGAGCTGACCGGAGAGATGCTTGCAGAGTATGGTTACGAGCGTTATGAAATATCAAATTATGCCCGTCCGGGTTACGAATGCGTGCATAACAATGTTTACTGGAAAAGAGGCGATTATGCGGGGTTTGGTCTCGGTGCAGCTTCTATGGCAGAGGAAGTGCGTTGGAATAACAGGCGTGATTTGCCGGGGTACCGGGATGCAGTAAGAGGCTGCTTACAGGAGAAACAGGAGCCGGATCCGCGAAAGAGGAAGGCGCTTAGGCATGCGCTGGCAGGGGACGTCACGTATCTGACCAGAGAAGAACAGATGGAAGAGTTCATGTTTTTGGGACTTCGTCTGATAAACGGCGTATCGAAACGGGATTTCGAAGAAAAATTCGGTATTTCCATGCGCGCGGTATATGGAGATGTAATAGAGGATCTGAAGAAGAAAAAACTGCTTCTTGAGGATGAGCGCGTCAGGCTTACGCCATACGGCATCGATATCAGCAATTATGTTATGGCAAAGTTCTTATTATAATTTTATAATTGTTGAACTTTTACGGATAAATTTGTATAATATATCTAAATATAATATATTGGCGTAACAGGGCCGTCCATTCTAAAATAGGACACTTTTATTTGAGTGGAAAGGCACTTGCACTGTCCCGAAGTCATAGAATAGAATAAATGAACTTTGGGGGCTTCTTTTGAAAACATTTAAGCAACCGCTGACGGCGAAAGAAGAAGCCGCATACCTTCGCCAGCTCAAAGAAGGAAACAGCGGGCAAAGGCGGACTGCCAAAGAAATACTGGTTGAACGGAATCTGCGCCTGGTAGCACATATTGCAAAAAAGTATCAAAATGTTGATGAGGATATGGAGGATCTGATCTCAACAGGTACCATCGGCCTTATTAAAGCGATTGATTCTTTTGATGCGGGAAAAGGAAAGCTCAGCACATATGCCTCAAGATGTATTGACAACGAATTGTTGATGCTGCTGCGGGCGAAAAAGAAAACTTCCAGGGAAGTGTCGCTTTACGAACCGATCGGAACGGATAGAGAAGGGAATGAGATCAACCTGTTGGATATTATGGAACAGGAACAGCCCGATGTGATAGAGCAGATGGAAGTAGAGGAACATTTGAAACGTTTGACGGGGCTTTTGAACGAAAAGTTAGACGAACGGGAGAAAGAGATCCTGCGTTTACGGTACGGACTTGGAGACGACAGAGAAATAACGCAGAGAGAGATCGGAAAAAATCTGGGAATTTCCAGAAGCTATGTTTCCAGGATTGAGAAAAAAGCGCTGGAAAAGTTAAGGGAAGGATTTGAATAGTTAATAAACGGGGGGATAAAATCAGATGATCTTTGTGAAGAAAGATGATTTAAAAACAGGAATGCGGCTTGCCCGTCCTATTTACAATAAAAATGGGGTCCTGCTGTATGAGAGAAATTCAAAGCTTACCGCGCAGGGGATTAACAGTATCAAAAATTTCGGGTTAATCGGTATTTTCATATTGGAGCCGGCAGAACCGGTTCCGCCGATGACGCGGGATGATATTGAGTTTGAGCGGTTTCAGACGATCTGTGTTTTTTCCATTCAGGAAGAACTGGATCGTATCATACAGACGTGGAAATATCATAAAATACAGACGATTACGTCCAGTGTCATTAAAAGCTACGGGCATCTGGACAGGAAGATTAATTTCGTACAGAATCTGCGCAGCAAGGAAGATTATATCTATAAGCATTCCTTAAATGTTGCGATGCTGTGTGCAATGATAGCGCATACCATGAAAGTGACCGTATCAGATCAGCTTGAGACGGTCACGGCCGCTATTGTTCACGATATCGGCAAACTTTCTGCGCCGAAGTCCCTTATGACGCAGGAAATCTGGGCGGAAGAAGAGAAAGAACAGCTGCGGGCAGCGGAGATAGCAGGATTCGATCTTCTGGAGAACGTATTTTCCGCGATGCCGAATATCAGACGGATCTGCATGCAGGCGCAGAGCAATCTGGAGTGTCTTGATAAAGGAAGGGAAGCCGAAAGCAGTAAAATGGTCGTAGGAGCCAGAATCTTGTGCGTTGCAGAAGTTTTTGACACGATGACGGCTGTGCAGATTGATAAAAGTCCGGACTCCGAAGTGGCGGCTTTTAAATATCTGCTCGAGAATCCGCGGTTTTTTGATTCTCATATTGTGGAAGCGCTCAGCCGGTCGATCAATATCTTAAATCCCGGTGTCAGCGTAGAGTTAAATACCGGTGACAAGGCGCTTGTACTGACAGAGAACCACAGAAATATCTTAAAACCGCTGTTGCTCACCTTTAAGGATAACCGGATCATCGATCTGGGCAACCGTGCTTACGATGGCCATATAGAGATTGTGGATATTATGAAAACCATGGACAACCGTCATGTGATGAATATTGAGATGTTGAAGCGGCAGGGAATCGAAGTGGAGGAACCTGTTTATGTAGCGGCGCCGCCGTCGCGTGACGAAGAAAAAGAAGAGGAATATATTCCCGGTATGTTTTGATCATTCCGGGTGACGAAGAGACGAGGGTTGAAAGATGTCTGTTATAGAAGAGATCATACAGGCCGCCGGAGCACAGGGTGCATCCGATGTGCATATTACGGCAGGCATACCGCCTAAGATGCGGATAAACGGCAGGCTGCATACCATGAATTTCCCGAAGATGACGGCGAAAGATACATTGGAAATGGTGCTTGAGATGATGACGGAAGCACAGCGCAGGCAGTATGAAGAACGCGGCGAATTCGAGATGTCTTATCCGCTGCAGGATTCTGGATACTGCCGTGTAAGCGTCTACAGGGAGAAATGCCGGACAGCGCTTTCATTCAGACTGCTTGCGATGCAGCCCCCGGTACCCGAGCAGCTGGGGATTCCGGAAGCTGTCATGGAGTTATACGACAGGACTGGCGGACTGATCCTTGTCACAGGCTGCGCGGGAAGCGGGAAAACAACGACTTTGGCCGCTTTGATCGATAAGATCAACAGCAGCAGGGATGTGCATATTATAACACTGGAGTCGCCGATAGAATATATACACGGGCATAAGATGGCGATCGTGAACCAGCGCGAGATCGGACGGGATACCGGCAGCTGCTTTGCGGCATTAAAGGCAGTCATGCGTGAAGATGCGGACGTGATACTGCTTGGCGAAATGGAGGATGCGGAAACGATAGAGGCGGCCATTACGGCGGCTGAAACGGGACATCTTGTATTGACATCCATGAACGCGCGCGGGGCGGCAGATATGCTGGAACGGATCACGGAGGCTTTCGCGCCGCAAAAGCAGCAGCAGATCCGCAGGCGCTTTGCCAATGTGCTGGAGGCGATCGTCTTTCAGCAGTGGAAAACTTCCGCAGATGGAACGCAGCGGGTGCCTTCTTTTGAAGTACTGCATGCGGACGAGGAGAATCTGCGCCTGATCAGAGGGGAAAGGACAGAACATTAAATCGGAATACAGAAAACAGCGGGTTGTCGGGATTGGTCTTGACAGCCTTTTTCTTTTCGCTTATGATAAATACAACATTCTATTTTTCTATGAACTGCGGCATATCGCCGAAACATTCAAAACAGAGTATGAAAAAGCAAATACCAAAGGAGGAAAAATTTTGTTCAGTGCAATCATATCGGGCGCTGTCCACGGATTGAAAAGCCATCTGATTCAGGTGGAAGTGGATGCGTCAAAGGGACTGCCCTGTTTCCAGATGGTGGGCCTGCTTGGCTCGGAAGTGAAAGAAGCAAGGGAACGGGTAAAAGTCGCCTTGAAAAATGCGGGCATAGCGCTGCCTGCCATGTGCATCAACGTAAACCTGTCGCCGGCGGATCTGCGTAAGGAAGGCGCGCTTTTCGACCTTCCGGTGGCAGTTGGCATTATGGAAGTATTGGGATATCTGCCGGAGAAAAGCACGGAAGATATTCTGATCATCGGAGAACTGGGACTAAACGGAGAAGTAAAGCCGGTGAAAGGCGTACTGCCTATTGTTATGGAAGCGGGCAGGGCAGGAATCGGATGCTGCATTCTGCCCAGGGATAACGCGGCGGAAGGCGCTGTCGTACAGAATATGGAGATCATCGGCGTTTCCACTTTACAGGAGACCATACGGTATCTGCAAATGGCAGGACCGGACAGGCATAAGTTTATCGCGCCGTGCCGGGTAGACGTGAATGCTTTGTTTGCAGGAAACGACCGCATGGCAGGGCAGGGGACGGAATCTGATTTTGCAGATGTGCATGGGCAGGAAAGTGTCAAACGCGCCGCGGAAATAGCCGCTGCGGGATTTCATCATCTGTTGATGATCGGGCCGCCCGGTTCCGGCAAGACGATGATCGCCAAAAGAATACCGACGATTCTGCCGCCATTATCCATAGAAGAAAGTATGGAAGTTTCTGCCATTTACAGTATTGCGGGCCGTTTGCCGAAGGGGGAGGCGCTGCTGCGGGAACGTCCCTTTGCGGCGCCGCATCACATCATTACAAGGCAGGCGCTTGCGGGAGGCGGCAGAGTGCCGTCGCCGGGCATGATCACGCTTGCGCACAGAGGCATTCTATTTATGGACGAGTTGCCCGAATGGAAGCGGGAGACGATAGACGTTCTGCGGCAGCCTCTGGAAGAGAAAAAAGTGCAGCTTGCCAGAAGCACCGGCAATTATGTTTATCCTGCGGATTTTATGTTAGTAGGAGCTATGAATCCCTGTCCGTGCGGCTATTATCCGGACGTGCACAAATGCAGGTGCACACCGCATGAAGTCCGCCGTTATCTGGAGCGGATATCGGGACCTGTCCTGGACCGGATCGATATCTGCGTAGAAGCGCCGGCGATCAAAGTTACGGCGCTGCGGGAGAAGACGCTGCCGGAGAGCAGCGTACAGATCAGGGAACGGGTCCTTTTGGCAAGGGAAATCCAAAAGAGGCGTTTTGCAGGAACAAGACTGCGTTTTAATGCGGATATGGGCGTAAAGGAGATCCGGGAATATTGCAAGATAACGGATCAAGAAGAACGGCTGTTGGAACAGGCTTTTACGACGCTTGGCCTGACGGCAAGAAGTTATCACAGAATCTTAAAGGTGGCGCGTACGATAGCGGATCTTAATGCAGATACACAGATTACGGAGCGGCATTTGACAGAAGCGATCTGTTACAGAATGACAGACAGAAAATATTTAGGTCAGAAACAGGACATGATAGAATAGAATAAGGAGTAGGGGATGATGCAGGAGAAGGAAACGATACAAAACGGAGCCGTTATACAGGAGACGGCATGCAGCCGGGAGATACTGCAGATCGGAGAGGAGATGCTGCCTTTTGCGTACTGGCTTTACGGTATTCCGGGCCTGGGCAGCAGGACGATACGGCATCTGCTTATGCAGCATAAGACGCCGTATGAGATCTATCATATGCCGAAGGAGCGTTTGGAACGTTTGCTGCCGTTGTCGAATAAAACGGCGGCCCTCGCGAAACGGATCGCAGACAGCCGGGAAGAGACTGACTGCGCAGCGGTCACGGAACGATTTGCGCGGTTGAAAGAAAAGGGAATCGGGTTTACCTGCCTTGGATATCAAACATATCCCAGGAGACTTGCGCAGATACCGGACCCGCCTTATGCCCTCTATTTTATAGGAAGACTTCCGGAACAAAAATGTCCGTCCGTGGCGATCATCGGTGCAAGAAACTGTTCCGCATACGGCCGGCAGATGGCGAAGCGGTTTGGTGAAGAACTGGCGATGGCAGGCATTAGCGTGATCAGCGGCATGGCAAGGGGAATCGATGGGATCGGACAGTCGGCGGCGCTTGCGGCCGGCGGATATTCGCTTGGTGTGTTAGGCTGCGGAGCGGATATCTGTTATCCGGCAGAAAATAGAGCGTTGTACCGGATGCTTTGTGCACAGGGCGGCGTCTGTTCGGAATATCCTCCCGGCACGCGGCCGAAAAACAGTCTGTTCCCGCCGAGAAACCGTATCATCAGCGGTTTGTCCGACGCGGTTCTGGTTATTGAGGCGAAAGGAAAGAGCGGGACGCTCATCACGGTAGATATGGCTTTGGAACAGGGAAAGGAAGTTTATGCCCTGCCCGGCCGTGTGACGGAGGCTTTGAGCGAGGGCTGCAACGGACTGTTAAAGCAGGGAGCGGGCCTTGTGCTCTCTCCGCAGGATCTGATCCGGGAAATTTTGGGAGAAATATCGTTTATGCGGACGGCGCCGGCGCTTTTATCGGCCAGACAGGCGGATCTGTTAGACTGCATGGGTACGTTTCCGGAGGCGGCCGATCAAATTAAAGAACGAATGTTATCGAAATGCGGCCGTACGATCTCCATACCCGATTTAATGGCCGAATTGATGCATTTGAGTATCATGGGGCATGTGAACCAGATCGGAAACGGCTATTTTATGAAAGCATAATTTTTTTCTTGCAACTCTTTTCAATATGTTATATAGTGGTTCATATTGACAGACAACGAATGTGTTTAAAGGATAGGGATTGCTATGGCAAAGTATTTGGTGATTGTGGAATCGCCTGCAAAGGTGAAAACAATTAAAAAATTTTTGGGAGCAAATTACGAGGTGGCGGCAAGTAACGGACATGTGCGCGACTTACCCAGAAGTCAGATGGGCATAGACGTTGAACATAATTTTGAGCCGAAATATATTACCATCAGAGGTAAGGGAGATATTCTTGCCAATTTGCGAAAGGAAGTAAAAAAAGCGGATAAGATCTATCTTGCGACTGACCCCGATCGTGAAGGAGAGGCAATCTCCTGGCATTTATTGCATGCGCTGAAGCTGGAAGGTAAGAAAGTATATCGGATCACCTTTAACGAAATTACCAAAAATGCGGTCAAAGAGTCATTGAAAAATGCCAGAGAGATCGATATGGATCTGGTTGATGCGCAGCAGGCAAGGCGCTGCCTCGACCGTATGGTAGGTTACAAAATATCGCCTCTTTTATGGGCGAAAGTCAAAAGAGGGCTCAGTGCGGGCCGTGTGCAGTCGGTAGCGCTTCGGATCATCTGCGACAGAGAAGAGGAGATCAATGCGTTTATTCCGGAGGAATACTGGACATTAGACGCACTTTTTCAGATACCGGGAGAAAAGAAAACGCTGACTGCCAAATATTACGGCACGACGCAGAAAAAGCAGACCATCTCATCATCCGGGGAACTTGAACAGATAAAGCAATCTTTAAAAGATGCAGATTATCAGGTGACGGATGTAAAACACGGAGAGAGGACGAAGAAACCGCCGCTTCCTTTTACAACGTCCACACTGCAGCAGGAAGCAAGCAAGCTGTTGAATTTTTCCACGCAGAAGACGATGCGTTTAGCACAGCAGCTGTACGAAGGAATCGATATCAAGGGTAACGGTACGGTCGGCGTCATCACCTATCTGCGTACGGACTCTACCAGGATTTCCGAAGAGGCGGAAAAGGCGGCCGGAGAATATATCCGTGCAAACTACGGTGAAGCGTATGCGGCAGGCGGCGCTCATGAAAAGAAAAATACGCAGAAGATACAGGATGCGCATGAAGCAATTCGTCCTACCGATATTTCCAGAACACCTGCACTCATCAAAGATTCTCTTTCCAGGGATCAGTTCAGACTGTATCAGCTGATCTGGAAACGTTTTACGGCAAGCTGTATGAAACCGGCGCTGTATGAAACGACTTCGGTGAAGATCGACGCGGCGGGACAGCGGTTTACGGTTGCGGCTTCCAAGGTGAAGTTTGACGGATTCCTCTGCGTATATCATGATGAGGATGAGAAAGAAGAAAGCAATACCCTAGTAAAGGGTATCGATCAAAATACGAAGCTTGTATTCCAGGATTTTGAGGAAAAGCAGCATTTTACGCAGCCTTCCCCGCACTATACGGAAGCGTCGCTTGTGCGTGCGCTCGAAGAACTGGGAATCGGGCGGCCCAGTACCTATGCGCCTACGATCACGACCATTCTTGCCAGGCGCTATATCGTAAAGGAAAATAAAAATCTTTATGTGACGGAACTGGGAGAGATCGTCAATCATATTATGAAAGAGGCTTTTCCTTCGATCGTAGACGTGAATTTTACCGCGACTATGGAGGCGCTTCTGGATGGGATCGCCGAAGGGAATGTCAAATGGAAAACAGTTATTTCCAATTTTTATCCGGATCTGGAAGACGCCGTGGACAAAGCGGAGAAAGAGCTGGAAGAAGTAGAGATAGAGGATGAGGTGTCGGAAGAAGTCTGTGAACACTGCGGCAGGCAGATGGTCATTAAGTATGGTCCGCACGGCAGATTTTTAGCCTGTCCGGGATTCCCGGAGTGCCGCAATACCAAGCCGTATTTTGAAAAGATCGGTGTTTCATGTCCGCAGTGCGGTAAGGATATCGTCTTAAAGAAGACAAAGAAAGGCAGAAAATATTACGGATGTATCGACAATCCGCAGTGTGATTTCATGGTCTGGCAGAAGCCGGTGGATAAAAGATGCCCCAAATGCGGCTCCATTCTTCTGGAAAAAGGAAATAAGTTAGTATGCACGGACGAAAAATGCGGATATGTGGAGGAAGCCGTTAAAGAAACAAAGCCTGTGGAAGCATAGAGGATATGCAATTCCAGTATTTACATGGGAATTGCGCCAAAATTCAAACAATACACGTTGAAAATACAGAAAAAATATGATAGAATGTGCGTATGGTTATGAAGCAGGAAGCTTCTGAAAGGCGAAAAAATAAAATGAGCAGTATACAATTATTGGATAAGACCAGAAAGATCGGGAAACTTCTGCACAATAATAATTCGGGCAAATTTGTTTTCAACGATATCTGCGATGTTTTAAAAGAAATCCTGATATCCAACGTTCTGGTGATCAGCAAAAAGGGAAAGGTGCTCGGGATCGGTGATCTGAAAGAAGTAGAATCCCTGACGGAGCTTATCGTGGATCATGTCGGGGGATTTATTGATCCGATGCTGAACGAAAGATTTCTTTCCGTACTTTCTACGAAAGAGAACGTCAATCTGGAGACGCTTGGCTTTGAAAATATCAATACGAAGAAATTCCAGGCAGTCATTGCGCCGATCGAAATCTCCGGCGAAAGACTCGGTACGCTGTTTATTTATAAGTGCGAGGAACAATACGACATTGACGACATTATATTGTGCGAGTATGGGACAACGGTCGTCGGACTGGAGATGCTGCGCGCGGTAACGGAAGAAAATGCGGAAGAAAACCGGAAAGTCGCAGTTGTTAAATCAGCAATTAATACGCTTTCTTTCTCGGAAATGGAAGCGATCACCCATATTTTTGATGAACTGGGAGGCATGGAAGGCATTCTGGTTGCCAGCAAGATAGCGGATAAAGTCGGGATTACCCGTTCTGTTATCGTAAATGCCCTGCGGAAGTTTGAAAGTGCAGGTGTTATTGAATCCCGTTCGTCAGGGATGAAAGGGACCTATATTAAAGTACTGAACGATGTCGTCTTTGACGAAGTCGAAAAACTGAAAGAACAGGGAAGATACTGATCTGTCCGTAATTACGATACGAAAAAAGAATAGTGAAAAGACCAAAGGATTGGGTGAAGATAAAAGGATTTATGACACAAATACAGTCGTTATGAATCCTTTTTTGTCCGCTTTTTGTCAATTTTCATGCTGTTTTGGATAAGTTGGTTTCATTTTTTTTTCCTTTTGTCTTGTAATTTTAGGAGAATGACTTTATAATAGTGTATGGATTTTTAATATGATGGATGAGGTGTGATTATGAGTTCATTAATCAATACGAATGCTTTTGATTACATAAACGTGTTGGATAAAGCTGCGGACGCTTCATGGCTTCGTAACGAAGCGATCGGCAACAATCTGGCCAACGTGGATACGCCGGGGTATAAGAGGCAGGATGTGGATTTTGAGTCACAGCTTGCACGGGCGCTCAGGCATTCCAAATATACGTCTATGGATGAGAAAGTATCGAATTTGAAAACAAACCGCTTAAAACCGCTTTGTTATACGGATTATGCAGGTTTCTCGTACCGTCTTGATGGCAATAACGTGGATGTGGATATGGAAGGGGTATATCTTGCAAAGAACCAGGTTACTTATCAGGGTCTTGAAATGAGCATTTTACAGGAATTTAAGAATTTGCAGGCGGTTATGAAATAGTGTGTAAATTTTTTAAAAAGTGAGCTTTGTTCACTTTACAAATATTGTGCTCCCGGCAGCAGATATTGCGGGCTGAGAGAAGAGTATGGTTATTAAAATGAAATGAGGGAATAGGGAGGGAGTATAGAAAATGGGGATTTTTTCGTCATTTGACATCAATGGTTCTGGTATGTCCGCTGAACGTTTCCGCATGGACATTATTTCGGAGAATGTAGCCAACCAGAATACGACCCGTACCGAGGATGGTACGCCGTATCGCAGGAAAGTAGTAGTATTTGAAGAGAAGAATTCACAGACACCTTTTCGCCACGTACTGAATGAAGCATGGGACCGCTATTCAGGAAACGGTGTTAAGGTTACGGGTGTTTACGAAGACGAGTGGACGGAAATGAAGATGGTATATGATCCTTCTCATCCGGATGCGGACGAAAACGGATATGTAACTTATCCGAATGTGAGCACGATAACGGAGATGACCAACCTGATCGATGCGAGCCGCGCTTATGAAGCCAACTCGACGGCGTTTACGGCGAGTAAGAATATCGCGGTCAAGGGACTGGATATTCTGAACAGTTAACGGCCGGATGCTTTGAATGATTTTATGGATCATAATAATAATGTAGAAACAGTGAATTAATGAGAAATTTGCGTAATAGATTATGTATGTAATGTATGTATATAAGTAAAAGGGAGATACCGGAGGAAGAATGTCATGGCTTTAGATATTACAGCATTATATAATGTATCATCCGGCGCGGTGAAGGAAGTTGCAAAGAACGCGCCGACTACGAAAATAGATACATATACGGATAAAAGTTTCAATAGTCTTTTAGGTACTGCGATCGATAATATCAATACGACCAACAGTTATCTTTCCGATGCAGAGAATGAAGAAATTAAGTGGGCGCTCGGCGAGACCGAGAATACCCATGACTTGTCGATTGCCTTACAGAAAGCATCCACTGCATTGCAGTATACTGTTGCCATAAGAGATAAGCTGTTAGACGCTTATAAAGAAATTATGCAGATGCAGATTTAGCGCCAAATAGCGAAATACTTGAGGAGAAATAGTTGCTGTGGATAAATTGTTAGAGAAATTAAAGGAGTTAGGCAATCGAATATTAGAGTGGTGGAACCGCTTTACGACGAAGCAGAAGACCTTAATTGTCATGGTTATTGCAGCAGTTATACTGGCAATAGCGATTCTTGTTACCGCGTTGAACCGTCCCCAGTATGTGCTTCTGAAAAATTGCGAGGACACGACGCAGGCGGCGGATGTAAGGGATCTGCTCGAAGAAGAAGAATTGAATTATACCGTTTCCGATGACGGACTGGAATTTCGGATCTTAAAATCCCAGCAGTCGGACGCAATTCTGCTGCTTGGTTCCAACAGTATCAGAACGGCCGGTTACAGCATCGAAAATGTAACAAACGGCGGTTTTGCAACAACGGAGTCGGATAAACAAAGGGCTTACGTTCTGTATCTGGAAAAATATATTGAAGACAATGTACTGGAGCCGATCGAAGCGGTCAAAAGCGCTACAGTTACTTTGAATATTCCGGAGAATACAGGTACGCTGATAGATACGGATAAGGAATCCCACTGTACCGTTGTGCTGACATTAAAGGAGGAGATCACGCCGGAGAGCGCTGCTGCGATTGCGCGTGCAATTGCAACGGGACTTGGCAATGCGACGACCAACAATATCTCTATCCTGGATTCAAAAGGCACGATGCTTTTCTCGGGAGACGATAATTATACCGCGTCGGGTACTGCCAATGCGCAGCTGTCGGTTAAAGCAGAAGCTGAAAGGATTGTGACCAGTGAAGTAAAACAGGTGCTGCTCGGTACGAATGAATTTGACACGATCGAAGTGGCAACCAATCTGGTTTTGGATTTTTCCAAAAGTTCTTCGACGCAGCATGATTTCTCCGCGCCGGAAGGCAGAGAAGAAGGCATGCTAAGCCGTGAGGATACTTATAATGAGATCAATGAAAGCGGTATCGGCGGAGTGCCGGGAACGGATTCCAATGGAGACGACGGCACTACATATGTTCTGGAAGATGATACCAATTCGCGTTCGGAGAGATCGGAAACATCCCGCGAATACTTACCGAATGAGAAGATCACGACGATAGAGACTTCACCGGGAATGATCGATTACGGACGTTCCTCGCTTTCTGTGGCAATGATCCGTTATAATGTGATCAGAGAGGAAGATATTGACAGACAGGGTCTTTTAGATACCGTTACATGGGAAGAATATAAACTGAATAATCAGGAACGCACGAAACTGGAAGTGGATGAAGACCTGATCGATGTCGTAGCCAAAGCGACCGGTATCAGTGCGGATAATATAGCAATCGTTGCTTACAGCGAGAATGTATTTATGGATGATGAAGGTTTGGGTGTCAGTGCGACCGATATCATGCAGATCGTTTTGATCATCGTCATTCTCGGACTGCTCGCGTTTGTTGTTCTTAGAAGCATGCGCGGCGATAAACACGAAGAGACGGAAGAAGAGCTTTCCGTTGAGAATTTGCTGCAGTCCACACCGGAGACACAGCTTGAAGATATTTCGGTGGAAGATGATTCCGAGACAAGAAAACTGATCAGCAAATTTGTAGAAGAGAATCCGGAGGCTGCGGCGAATCTGCTGCGCAACTGGTTGAATGAGGACTGGGGGTAAAAGCAATGGCGAAAGGTTCTGAAGAGAGAATTACCGGTCTGCAGAAAGCGGCTATTTTGCTGATTGCTCTCGGACCGGAAAAGTCGTCTCATATTTTTAAACATTTAAAAGAAGAAGAAATCGAAGAACTGACTTTGGAAATTGCGAATACAAGAACGATCACACCGCAGGTCAAAGATGCAGTACTCGATGAATTTTATCAGGTCTGCCTTGCTCAGCAGTATATTGCGGAGGGCGGTATCAACTACGCGAAAGAAGTTTTGGAGAAATCCTTCGGTGCGGACAGGGCAAGAGATGTGATTGGTAAGCTGACCGCATCCTTACAGGTAAAACCGTTTGAATTTGTCAGAAAGACGGATCCGTCCCAGTTACTTAACTTTATTCAGGATGAACATCCGCAGACAATTGCCCTGATCCTGTCCTATTTATCGGCAGCACAGTCGGCGCTTATTATTTCGGCGCTTCCGCCGGACAGACAGGCAGACGTTGCGAAACGTATCGCAGTAATGGACAGAACAAGTCCGGATATTATTAAAGAGGTGGAAAAGGTTTTGGAATCAAAACTTGCATCTTTAGTCAATCAGGATTACACCATTATCGGTGGTGTCGATGCGGTCGTAGAAATTTTGAATACGGTAGACCGCGGTACAGAAAAACATATTATGGAAACATTGGAAATTGAAGAACCTGAACTTGCTGACGAGATCAGAAAGAAGATGTTCGTATTCGAAGATATTCTGCTGCTTGATGACAGAGCGATTCAGCGTGTCCTTCGTGATGTGGATAACAGCGATCTGGCGATCGCGCTGAAAGGTTCCAACGAAGAAGTGCAGAATGCTATATTCAACAACCTTTCCAAACGTCTTGCCGTTATGATCAAGGAAGATATGGAATTTATGGGTCCTGTACGTATGAAAGACGTAGAAGAAGCACAGCAGAAGATCGTAAATATTATCAGGAAACTGGAAGATTCTGCAGAAATTGTTATCTCCAGAGGTGGAGGTGACGAGATTGTTGTCTAATAATTTGTACAAATCAAGATATGTTGTTGTCGAGAGGGAAGATAAATGCCTGATCGACAGCAATTCCCGTCTGGCGGGCAGGATTGAAGCAATAGAAGCCGATAGAAGAAGGCGTGCCGCGATTGCTGCCGGAGAAGATGTATTTGAAGAAGGCTTCGTCGGCGGATTAGGCGACGAAAGAATCGATGCACAGTCATACGAAGGCGATGCGGCAGAAGGCGGCGTTCTGAAATCTCTGGATCATCAGGAAGCACAGGAACCGGAAGGTCCTACGCCGGAAGAACTGCGTGCACAGGCCGAAGAAGAACTGGAGCAGGCCAGAGCCGAAGTGGAACAGATCAGACAGATCGCCAGAGAAGAGCTGGAGAGGGAGCGGCAGGAAACGCTGGATACAGCCAGAAGAACCGGATATGACGAAGGATATCGGATGGCACAGGCGGAAGCCGACCAGATGAAAGAAGAACTTGAAAGAGAACGTGTCAGACTGGAAGAAGAATACAGTGCATTGATAGATGAACTGGAACCGCAGTTTATTGATACGATCACAGCGGTTTATAATCATATTTTTCAGGTAGAATTAGAAAGCGAAAGAAATATCCTGGTGCATCTGATAGAAACTACTTTGCGAAAGGTAGAGAGTAGCAGGACTTTTATTGTGCATGTTTCCAAGGATGACTATCCCTATGTGAACATGCAGAAAAAAGATCTTTCGGAAGGCGCTGTCGGAGGACGCGGTGTGCTTGAAGTTGTAGAGGACATTACGTTACATAAAAACGAATGTATGATCGAAACGGATGGCGGCGTTTTTGACTGCGGTCTGGGTACGCAGTTGGATGAATTGACAAAACGGCTGAAATTGCTGTCTTTTAGTAAAAACGAAAATGAATTCCGGTAAGTTTGCATACATCGGCAATATTTCTGCGGGGAAGGATTTACGCTTTGATGGTTGACTTTACAAAATACGGTAAAATTACAGACGATAATTTTTTTAAGAGTTTGGGACGTGTGGAAAATGTAGTAGGTCTTACGATCGAGTCTGCAGGTCCGGAAGCCAAACTCGGAGATCTGTGCATGATATTTCCCGCGGATAAGAGCCTGCCGCCGATCATGTCGGAGGTAGTCGGCTTTAAAGGGAAGAAAACACTGTTAATGCCTTATGAAAATACGGAAGGCATTGGTATCGGATGCACGGTGGAGAATACAGGAACACCGTTGTCGGTACAGGTAAGCGGCCTGCTTCTCGGGCAGGTGCTCGATGGACTCGGCAGATGTAGCGTTGCGGATATTACGGGACAGTCGGTAAGCTATCCTATGGAAGCTTCTCCGCCGGACGCCATGTCAAGAAAGATCATTGATGAGGTACTGCCGCTTGGCGTGAAAGCGGTGGATGGCCTGATGACTGTCGGCAAAGGACAAAGAATCGGGATCTTTGCCGGTTCCGGTGTCGGCAAGTCGACGCTTATGGGCATGTTTGCCCGTAATACGAAAGCGGATATCAACGTAATCGCCCTGATCGGAGAGCGGGGCAGGGAAGTAAAAGAATTTATTGAAAGAGATTTAGGGCCGGAAGGCATGAGCCGTTCCGTCGTTGTTGTGGCAACGTCCGATAAAGCGGCTCTTGAAAGAAAGAAAGCGGCGCAGACAGCTACCGCGATCGCGGAATATTTCAGGGATCAGGGCAAAGATGTGCTGTTGATGATGGATTCTCTGACCCGTTTTTCCATGGCACAAAGAGAAATCGGCCTGGCGAGCGGGGAACCGCCGGTATCAAGGGGATATCCGCCGAGCGTATATTCCGAGATGCCCAAACTTTTAGAGCGTGCGGGCCGTTCCGATAAAGGTTCCATTACCGGACTTTATACGGTGCTTGTGGATGGAGACGATTTTAACGAACCGATCACCGATACGGCAAGAAGTATTCTGGACGGTCATATCATGCTGAACCGTAAACTTGCGCACAAGAACCATTATCCGGCAATTGATGTGCTGCAGAGTATTTCCCGTTGTATGAGCCAGATCGTGCCGGGTGACCACAAACTGGCCGCCGGTAAACTGAAGAATGTGCTGGCAACTTATAATGAAGCCGAAGATTTGATCAATATCGGCGCATATAAGAGCGGCAGCAATAAAAATATTGATTATGCAATTGAGAAGATAGATGCCGTCAATGAATACCTGATGCAGGAAGTGGACAGCAGATTTGAATATGAGCAGGAACTCGAACTGTTGAAAGAGTTGTTTGCCGAATAAACAAAGCGTGCGGAAAGGCTGAATCAGCATGGCGAAGTTTATATACAGAATGCAGAGCATTTTGAATATCAAGAACCAGATGGAAAATCAGGCGAAGATGGAGTTTGGCCGCGCACAGCGTAAACTGCTTGAAGAAGAGGAGCGCTTACAGAAGCTTTTCGACAGAAAAGAGTCTTATCTGGAAGAAGGCAGAAAACTGCGGCTTCATGCGCTTAAAGTGCAGAGTCTTCGTGATAATGAATATGCGGTAGCCCGTATGGAGGAGTATATCGAAGCACAGAAAGAAGCAATCAGGCGTGCCGAGCAGAAAGTTGAAGAAGCGAGGCAGAAGCTGCAGGAAGTCATGCAGGAGCGGAAAATGCAGGAAAAACTGCGTGAAAAAGCATTTGAGCAGTTTGTGGCGGAGGAAAATTCCAAAGAGAGCAAAGAAGTAGATGAACTGACAAGCTATACTTATGGACAGAAACTCGCAGACTGAGAAGGAGGCATGGTTATAAACATGGCAGAAGAGTTTATGGATGCTGTAGATACCAAAGCAGAGAAAAAAAGGCTCAAAGATGAGCGTAAGAAAATAAAGAACGAGCAGAAAGCGCAGAAAAAGGAAGCGAAGCAGCGCGCCAAGGAGATTTCAGCACAGGAAGCAGAGTTAGAAGATGAGGGCGGCGGTATATCCGCCTTTTTCGTAACACTGGTTATTATTGTTATCTGGATCGCGATCCTCTGCCTGCTCGTGAAGCTGGATGTGGGCGGTTTCGGTTCTAACGTACTGGCGCCCGTATTAAAAGACGTACCGGTGGTGAATAAGATCCTTCCGGCAGAATCAGTTGTAACAACGGATGATGAAGAATCTTACGGCGGTTATACGAGTCTGCGTGATGCGGTCGATTATATCAAACAGCTTGAACTGGAATTGGAACAGGCACAGTCTGCGAGCAATACCGATTCGGCGGAACTTGAGGAACTGCGGGCCGAGGTGGAAAGGCTTACGACATTTGAGAATGCGCAGGTGGAATTTGACCGGATCAAGACGCAGTTTTACGAGGAAGTTGTCTATGCCGAGAATGGACCGGGAGCAGAAGAATATCAGAAATATTATGAGCAGATAGATCCGACTACCGCAGAGTATTTGTACAGACAGGTAGTGGAACAGCTGCAGGTAGATGCGCAGCTTACCGCATATGCACAGTCATATGCAGATATGGAACCTGCGGCGGCGGCCAAGATCTTTGAGCAGATGACGAATGATCTGGATCTGGTAGCCAAGATCCTGAATCAGATGAATACGGTCAGCAGGGGAAATATACTGGCAGCCATGGATCCGGAGATCGCGGCCAGAGTGACAAAGATCATGGATCCGAATTAGTAAGTCCGGTCGTTCACTCTCTTACATATACCTTAAAAGATGCATATATTAAGGTGAACGGAGAGTTTGACGATATATATTACAGTACCATGAAAACTAAAGGAAGGAGGAAGAAAAATGGCAGGTATACCTGTTAACAACAATCTGAATGCGTTGGCAAATGTTGTGAGCCGTGCGGCGAATGTGTCGGGAGCTTCTTATGCCAGACAGGATGATTCGGCAAAAGACAGTTTTGATATGTTCATGAACCGTGCGAATTCCCAGACAGATACGCATACGGAAACACAGACGGCAGGTGCGGCGAAGGGCAGTGCAGGCACGCAAAGCGGTACGCAGTCCAAAAAAGAGCTGACGACAACGGCCAAAACAATGTCGACAGGCGTAGCGGCATCAGACAACACAGCCAAAACTACGGCGAAAAGCGAAGTAGCGGATGCAAAACAGTCCGTAGAAAACAAAGCGGAATCTAACGTGGAGAACACGGAGCATGCGGCAGACAAAGACATTTCCGCCGATGTACAGGAAGAAGTGTCCGAGGCAGCAAAGGAACTGGTAGAGGATGTTGCAGAAGAACTCGGCGTGACACCCGAAGAAGTGGAAGAAGCATTGGCAGTTCTTGGATTAACCGCTGTGCAGTTATTTGATCCTGAAAACATGAAAGCTCTTTTCATGCAGTTATCCGGCAATACGGATACGCTTTCGATCATAACGGATGCGGGACTTTACGGACAGCTTCAGAATCTGCTGACGATTGCATCGCAGAGCCTGGAAGAACTGCAGACACAGCTTGGACTTTCTGAAGAAGAGATGAATGCGCTTCTTGCGGATATGGCCATCGTGCAGGAACCGAACGCTGATGCTGATGTTTTGGATGGACTTCCGGCAGATTCCGGCGTATCGGCAGAGGGCGATGACGTAAATCTGGAGGGCATGAAGGACTATGCCGTGACGGTACAAAAGGATGGCGAAACGGTAGAGGTAAAAGTGACCGTGAATGATGCGGATGGCAGCCAGAGCGTGAAGGAAGCAGTAACTGCGGCTCCGGAAACGCAGAGCGGACAGGAATCCAAATCAGGACACAGAAATGCTTCGGAAGAAGGCGGCGCATCGGGTAATCAAACGATGATGCAGATGCCTGTTTCACAGCCGCAGGTGCAGGAAACAGCAGAACCGTTACCGGTTATGGAGCGTTTCGTAAGTACGGAAGATATCATGAACCAGATCATGGAATACATGAAGATCAACGTAAAAAGCGGACTGCAGGAACTTGAGATGCAGCTTCATCCCGCAAGCCTCGGTAATGTCAATGTTCAGATCGCGTCTAAGGATGGCGTTATAACGGCACATTTTACGGCGCAGAATGAAGTCGTAAAAAATGCGATCGAGACACAGCTTGTTCAGTTAAAGACCCAGTTCGAAGAACAGGGGATCAAGGTGAGCGAAGTGGAAGTTACCGTAGCAGATTACCGGTTTGAACAGAGTTTTTCGGGGAATGAAGAACATCCCGGTGAAAATCAGGAAGGCGGTAAGAAAGGACGCAGAAAGATCAATTTGAATGAACTTGATCTGGAAGAAATGCCGGAAGATATGGACGATTCCGAAAGAATCGCCGCAGAAATGATGGCAAGTAACGGCAACACGGTAGATTATATGGCATAATCTATATAGAAGAAACAGAACAAAAATGTAAAAAAGAAAGGAGAACTTATATGATAGCATCAATAGAAAATGGCCAGATTGTAGAAAACACTTCGGCAGAATCTATAGCGCATGCAAGCGCGAAGAAAAGCAATTCTACGGTAGATAAAGACCAGTTTTTACAGCTTCTGGTAGCACAGATGAAATATCAGGATCCGCTTGAACCTACATCCAATACGGAATATATTTCACAGTATGCGACATTCTCGGAACTGGAGCAGATGCAGAACATGAGTGCATCTTTGGAACTGGCGAGGGCATCCAGCCTCGTAGGACAGACGGTTGTTATGAAAGTCGTGGATGCAGCCGGAAAAGAAACGATTACACAGGGGAATGTCGATTATGTCGTTTATGAAAACAATAAGGCATTTCTTTCCATTAACGGTGAACTTTACTCTATGGATGATCTGGATACGGTAGCAGATCCGAATTATCTGAAGGCTTATGCATTGGCAGCTGAATTCCTGAACGAATATAATAAACTTCCGGTTCTTCCGCTTTTGACAATAGAGAATAAAGAAGCGGTTGAGAAGCTGAACGAGACCTATAAGAATATGACCGATTATCAGAAGAAATTTATTTCGGATGATTATGTCAAAGGTCTTGAGAAATATGTCGAGAAAATGGAAGAACTCAAGAAACTTGAGGAAAATAAGAAGCCGGATGGAACAGAAGGCGAAGGCGATGGTGATGATTCTTCGGACGGCAAAGATGATGCGACGGACGGGACAGATAAGACGCAGGGAAAAGCATAAGGATGCGCACGAATCTCAAGGAGGAGAATGATTATGAAGATCCAAAATAATCAGTTCCTTTCCATAGAGCAGCTGCAAGACAGATATCTGACCGGAAACGGCAGACAGGTACAGAATAGTACTTTACAGGATGGACTCAGTTTTCAGGATATTTTAACAAAGAAAACAGAGAAGCCGGAATCCGAAGAAGTGAAATTCTCCAAGCATGCCGCAGGCAGACTGGCAGACAGAAATATCGAACTGACAAAGGATCAGGTAGAACGCCTGAATCTGGGAGCAGCGAAAGCCGGTGCGAAAGGAATTCATGAGTCATTGGTTATCGTCGATTCGTTTGCGTTTATCGTAAACGTACCGAATAATACGGTCATCACGGCGATGAGCCAGGCGGAAACAAATGATAGTGTATTTACAAATATTGATGGAGCCGTTATTATTTAGCCGGACCTTTCAGGAGGCTTACGTTCCGGAATGACAGAAGGAACAGGCGGTTCATTACAGCATTAAGGAGGTCATTCATTATGATGAGATCACTTTTCTCTGGTGTGGCAGGTCTAAAAGTACACCAGACAAGAATGGACGTTATTGGTAACAATATCGCAAACGTTAATACGACGTCTTATAAATCACAGTCCATGGTATTCAGCGATCTGCTGTATCAGACGACACAGGCTGCTTCCGGCGCCAATGCAGAGACCGGAAGGGGCGGTATCAACGCCAGACAGATCGGTCTTGGCGCAAAGGGCGGTGCGATATCCACTGCGATTACACAACAGGGTTCGGCACAGTCTACAAACAATCCGTGGGACGTTATGATCACCGGAGAGTCTTTCTTCGTAGTCAGCAACGGTTCACAGAACTTTTTCACAAGAGACGGTTCCTTTAAGGTAGACGGCGCCGGTAATCTTGTAATGGCTTCCACCGGTTATACAGTCATGGGCTGGCCGGTAGATGAAGAAACGGGTGAATGTCTGCCGGATACGGTAGCCGCATTGCGGATCATGAGCGAAGAGAACATGACCTATCCGCCGGAATCTACGACGAAAGCACATATGTCAGGTATTGTGGATAAATTTGATACCGCAACCAAGAGCCCGGGCGGAAGGGTTATAACGTTAAGTTTCTTTGACAACCTTGGTTACTCTTATACGGCTAAATTCAGTATTCACAGTCTGGATGATCCCGGACAGTATTATGTACAGCTTGATGATATCCTCAATGAGGCAGGAGATTCTCTTGTTAAGGATTTCAATATCAGCAGTATCAGCGAGGTGGCGACATTCGGACAGCAGAATACTATTGATACGGAAGCGATGTATCAGCTTCTGGATACGGCGACTTATACGGTAGATGCGAACGGAAATCAGATCTATTCCATGAAGTATTTCCCGTCAAATATGCTGAACGGTTATTCGACGAACCAGATTATCAGCGCATCAGGATCTTCCAAAAATCCGCCGAAGATTGATCTTGCAAACGGTGCAGCCGTTAAGAAAGGCGATCTGGTAAAAGTAACGGGTAGTGTGGATCTGTCAAAGAGCGAACTGACTGCTCCGGACTTTAACCTGATCTATGAAGACGGAAAATATTATGCAAGAGTTATGAAAGATGACGGAAACGGCAATATGATTCCCGATCCGGATAATAAGAAGGGTGAAGAACTGCCGACAACAGGATCGAATGCAGACGGCTCATTTACGGATGCAGAATTAAAGAAATGGTCCGATGCGCTGGCATCTTTCGGCAAGAATTCCAAAATTACGGGTATCAAGGTGGATCCGTCTACTGCAGCAGTTTCCATGGAGTATGAACTGGAATTTGAAGCGCTTCAGGATGCTACCTATGATGCAGACGGCAAATACTTTGTCGGTGATCAGATCGATGATCCGTTAGCCGCATACGGTCTTGCAAATACAGAGAATACGACTTATACGATTGACTTTGTATCGCCGAGCGGTCAGGCACAGATCAAGAAATCATTTACTTATACCGGTAATCTGCTTGTATATGACACGGAAAAGGGAACTTTCTCTTATATCGGATCTCCCGATACGGATGAAGCGACACTGACATTCAATGCCAGCGCGACATCCAGAAACGGCACCAATATTCCGCTGACGCATTTTTCAAATATTGACATTGATTTCTCAGGCAGCAGCAATGTCAATAACGGCGGCAGTTCCACAGCAGCGCTGTTGAAGGGTGAAAAAGAGAACCCGGCGCTGGGAACCGGTAGAAAAGTCGGTGAGATGTCAGGCGTGGAAATTGCGCAGGACGGTAAGATCAGAGCGTACTATGACAATAATCAGTCCAGATTATTAGGACAGATTGCCGTAGCGAACTTTGCCAATGCTTCCGGTTTGGCCAAACAGGGTGATAACCTTTATTCAGCAACGGCAAACTCCGGTGAATTTAACGGTATCGGTGATGATATTACGGCAAATGGCGGTTATATGACGAGCGGTGTCCTGGAAATGAGTAATGTGGATCTTTCTCAGGAATTTACGGAAATGATCACGACACAGCGTGGATTCCAGGCAAACAGCCGTATTATTACAGTTTCTGATACGATGTTGGAAGAACTTGTCAATCTGAAGCGATAGTCTTAAGGATAATTCTCAAAGAAAGAGGAACTTTTGGGTTCCTCTTTCTAAATTTTTGTGATAGAATAGGAAGAAGGGCGTGATAGCAAGTGATAGAAGTAACAAAGATCAACGGTGTGAAAGTTCTGATCAATCCTGATCTGTTGGAACTTGTAGAAGAAACTCCTGATACAGTCTTGTCTTTTACAACCGGTCGGAAAATAATTGTAAAAGAAAGTAGACAAGATGTGAAAAATTTAGTAAAATCGTATAGAAAGGATATTTTTGCAGATTAGTGTAAATTTTGTGTAAATAGGTGATACGATTATGGATTTAGGTTCAGTTTTAGGCTTGATATTATGTTTTGTATTAGTTATTTTCGGTATTATATTTGATAAAGACCAGGGAATCGTTGTCAGCAATATTCAGAGTTTCCTTGATTTTCCATCGGCTCTGATCACTTTCGGCGGTTCTTTCATGTGTATTCTGGCAAGTAATACTGTGAACAGCTTCGTAGCAGGTTTAAAGAGTATAGGACTTGTTTTCAAAATGTCGGCAGACAATGTACCTGAGATCATTCAGAAGATCATCGATCTGTCAAATGTTGCACGTAAGGAAGGTCTGCTTTCATTGGAAGAAGCAGCGGGAGATATTGCGGATCCTTTTCTGCAAAAGGGTATTCTGCTTGTTGTCGATGGTACGGATCCGGAACTTGTCCGTGCGATCATGGAGACGGAGCTTGTAAGTGTGGAAGGACGGCATAAGGATAAGATCGGATTCTGGGAAGACCTCGGTGCGATGGGTCCTGCATGGGGTATGATCGGTACGCTGATCGGTCTGATCAACATGTTGAAAGCTTTGGATGATCCTTCGGCTATCGGTCCTGCTATGGCGGTCGCCCTGATCACTACGTTGTACGGTTCCCTTCTTGCGAACTGGATCTGTGCGCCTGTAGCAAGCAAATTGAAAAAGAAAAATGCTGATGAAATGCTGGTAAAGGAAATTGAAATAGAAGGACTTTTGTCCATACAGGCAGGGGAAAACCCGCGTGTTATTGAAGAAAAACTGAAATCCTTCCTCGCTCCTGCGGATAGAGGAAGCTCCGGAGAAGAAGGCGGAGGTGAAGTAGATGGCTAAACGGAAAGAAGACGAAGTAAAACCGGGCGCGCCCGCGTGGCAGTCGACATTTGCCGATTTGATGAATTTGCTGCTCTGCTTCTTCGTTTTGCTGTTTTCCATGTCAACGGTTGATGCGCAGAAATTTGAAATGATCGCGGCATCCTTTAACCAGACGTTCAGTATTTTTACGGCCGGCGCTACCGCGATTGGCGATGGTGTTCTGGTCAGTAATGGCGTCAGTCAGCTGAACGAGTTAGATAAATTTATCAACAGCACCGGTAAAATGGATGACGGGGATGTTGTTTCGGAAGATGTGGCCGAGGCGGTCGAGGAACTCAAGGAAGCGATCGAAGAGCTGGAACAGGCTCAGATGGAAGAATCCGAGCAAATGGCCGAGGCAATACAGGAAGCCATTGATGAAAGAGATCTCGGAAAAGAAATTGACGTGGAGTTTACTTCACAATATGTACAGCTTACCTTAAAAGGTTCCCTTTTGTTTGATTCGGGAAGTACGGAGTTGAAGGCGGATGTGCTTCCGGTATTGGATCAGGTAGGTGTTATTTTACAGCGGTATCCCGGAAGCATCATTGAGATTGAAGGGCATACGGATAATGTGCCGATGTCGGGAGCCAAGTATTCGAACAATGACGAATTGAGTTCGGGACGTGCATTGTCGGTGTTTAATTATCTGCTGTCAATAACGAATCTGGATCCGGCGCTCGTAAAACATTCCGGCCGCGGTGAATATGTACCGGTGGCGGATAATTCGACTCCGGAAGGAAGAACGATGAACAGACGAGTTGAGATAAAAATATATAATTCATTAAGTTCTTATTAACAGGATATGATTATATTTATAAAATAATATTTATAAAGCAAGACAACAAGGGGGAGGAAGCATTACCATGAAAAAAAATCTGATATCCATTATCATACTGGCATTACTGGTTGTGAATATTGTCTTAACAGCCATTATGATGTTCAGTGTAACCGGCGCGGCAAACAAAACGGCAGCACTGGTTGACAATATCGCAACGGCGCTTAATCTGGAGCTGACGGCACAGACGGGCGAAGGAGCGGATGCGGTCAATGTTCCCATGGAGGAGACAGAAGTATATACGATACCGGAGTCCATGACGATCTCGTTGAAACCGGATGAGGACGGAACGCCTCACTTTTGTATGATCTCATCGGTCGGCTTTTCAATCAATATTAAGGATAAAGCATATAAGACATACGGTTCGGATCTGACCGCTCAGGTAACATTGATACAGGATGCTATTAACAGTGTTTTTGCTCAGTATACAATGGAAGAAGCAAGAGCCAATGAGGCTGAGATCAAGAAGCAGATCTTAAAGGAAGTACAGGAGCTGTTTGATTCGGAATTTATTTTCAATGTCGCATTTAGTGGAACGATGTACCAGTAGCCTTATACGCAGATTTGTTATATAATACCACGGGGAGGTGAGTTTTCGTGGGCGAGGTACTCTCACAAAGCGAAATTGATAATTTGCTTGCCGCTTTAAGCAGCGGTGAAATGGACACGGAACAGCTTCAGGATTCCAGTGAGAAGCAGGTGAAGAACTACGACTTCAAGAGACCTACGAAATTCTCAAAAGAGCATCTTCGTACTCTGGAGATTATTTTTGAACATTATGGAAGGCTGCTGTCAACATCCCTTCCGGTTTATCTTAGAAAGAACGTACAGGTTGAGGTGACAAGTTCAGAGACGGTAATTTTCTCGGAGTTCAGCAACGCACTCTCGAATCCGCTGATTCTTGGAATTGTTAATTTCCAGCCGCTTGGCGGAATGATTCTGGTGGAACTTGCATCCAATCTCGGCTTTGCTATGATAGACAGAATGCTTGGCGGGCAGGGTGAGCCGCTTGAGAAGAACAGAGAGTTTTCAGAGATAGAGATGACCATTATTGAGAAAATGTTGGTAGTCTGTATGCAGCTTATGCGGGAACCCTGGAAAAATGTAGTGGATATTAATCCGGTTTTGGAAAGAATTGAGACGAATTCTCAGTTTGCACAAATCATCGCACCGAATGATATGATAGCAATTGTTACTTTGGATATTAAAATCGGTGATGCAGAAGGTTTAATGAATGTCTGTCTGCCGTTCTTTACGTTAGAGAGCGTAATGGATAAGTTGAATACCAAGTACTGGTATGCCAACATGCAGGAACAGGATGAAGAAGAATATGACGAATATATCGAGGCATTGCTGCGCAGAGTGGATGTTCCCGTCAAGGCGGTGCTTGGAAAAAGCAGAATATCAGTTACTGATTTTGTCAATCTGCAGTGCGGCGATATCATACGATTAGATACCAATGTAGAACAGGATTTAAATGTCTATGTTGGAAATATAAAAAAATTTACCGCATTACCCGGCTCCAATAAGGATCGGTATGCTGTTAGAGTAACGTCGGTATTTAGAGAGGGGGAAGAATAGAAGCATGGATGGAGGAATGTTATCACAGGACGAAATAAATGCCCTGCTTAACGGCGGGGGCGGCTCTGACGGCGGTGACAGTGATACCGCACCGGCCGATACGGCATCTGATATAGACGAGAGTCTTGTAAGCGATATCGAAAGAGATGCGATCGGAGAAGTTGCCAATATCAGTATGGGATCTTCGGCAACAACATTATTTTCTCTTGTAAACCGGAAAGTAAATATTACAACACCGGTTGTTACGTTGGCTAAATGGGAAAACGTGCTGACAGAATATGAAAGACCATGCGTATTTATTCAGATTAAGTATACGGTTGGTCTGGATGGATCGAACATCTTGATCTTAAAGGAGCATGATGTTAAAGTTATCACCGATTTGATGATGGGTGGTGATGGAAGTAATACAGACGGAGAGTTGGGAGAGCTGCATCTTAGCGCGATCTCAGAGGCGATGAACCAGATGATGGGGTCTTCGGCAACTTCTCTTTCTACGATGCTTGGCAAGATGATCGATATTTCTCCTCCGGAGGCAAGTCTGGTGGACTTGACGGAATATAAATCGGGAGGGGATATTGCACCGTTTTTAGCAGGAACTTTCGTAAGAATTGCATTTCATATGCAGATCGATGACCTGGTAGATTCGACGATCATGCAGTTATATCCGATTGATTTTGCAAAAGAATTGTGTACTACATTCTTGGATTCCCAGATGGGTCCGGCGGAACCGGCTTCCGAACCGGCACCGGCTGCTCCCGCACCTACGCCGGCTCCTGCGCAGCCTGCACCGGCGGCGCCGCAGATGGATATGTCTCAGATGCAGGGAATGCCGCAAATGGGTATGCCTCAGATGGATATGAGTCAGATGCAGATGATGCCGCAAATGGGCATGCCGCAGATGCAGATGATGCCTCAGATGATGCCGCAAATGGGTATGCCGCAGATGCAGCCTAATATGAGTATTCAACCGGCACAATTCCAGAATTTTGCGGGCGACTTTAATCCGATGCAGCCGCAGGAAAACATAGATTTAATCAAGGATGTACCGTTGGAAGTGACGGTAGAGCTTGGAAGAACAGCCAAATCTATTTCTGATATTTTGGACTTTGCACCTGGCACGATTATTGAACTTGATAAGATTGCAGGTGAACCGATAGATGTACTGGTAAACGGCAAATTTGTAGCAAAGGGCGAAGTTGTAGTAATCGAAGAAAGCTTTGGTGTCAGAGTAACTGAAATTATAAAGCAGTAGTATGATTAAAATAATATGTAATAGGAGAAGAAAAGAATGGCAAAGAATATTTTAGTATGTGATGATGCAGCATTCATGCGTATGATGATCAAGGATATCCTGACAAAAAACGGATACAATGTCGCAGGCGAGGCTGAAAACGGTGCTAAGGCAGTTGAGAAATATAACGAGCTGAAACCGGATCTTGTCCTTATGGATATCACAATGCCTGAAATGGATGGAATCCAGGCGCTGAAAAAGATCAAAGAATCTGATCCGGGCGCTATGGTTATCATGTGTTCTGCTATGGGACAGCAGGCTATGGTTATTGAATCTATTCAGTCCGGCGCAAAAGACTTTATTGTAAAGCCGTTCCAGGCGGATCGTGTATTGGAAGCTGTTAAGAAAGTAGTGGGTTAAATGATACTGACTGTTTCAGACAGTGCAAATTCCTATTTACAGTTTATGACTGTACTTATTATGTTTGTGTTTGTACTTGCGATCACTTATTTTACGACAAAATGGATTGCAGGTTATCAACAGAGTAAAGGCGCGGGCGCGAATTTAGAGGTGATAGAATCTTTTCGGCTCGCGGATAATAAGTATGTTCAGATTATTCGTGTTGGGCAGAAATATTTGGCAGTTGCAATCGGAAAGGATTCTGTTACAATGTTGACAGAGATTCCGGAAGACCAATTGGTGTTTACAAACGGTGAGAACATTAAACAGTTAAGCTTTAAAGATTTATTTGAAAAAGTACAGAAGAGAACTTTGCTGGAAAAAGAAGATGACCGAAATAAGAGTGAGTAGGCGATAAAGATGAAAAAATATTTTTCCGGACATCATGTGAAAAAACTGATATGCCTGCTTTTTCTTGCAGGCATATTATTTACCGTCGCATTTGCCCATGAGAAAGATATTGTTTATGCAACAGGTAATACCCATATCAATTCAAATCTGACCGGTGATACAGAAGAAAGAACAAATATTAATGAACCGGGAGCCTCGCAGTCAGAGGAAGATTTGCAGGAATTAAATATTGCGAATACCGTGACGGTCACATACAACGATGGTAATGGTACATTGAATGGTGCACTTAGAATTCTGATTACCCTTACCTTAATTGCTATTGCACCGTCATTGATTGTTATGTTAACCTCTTTTACGAGGATTATCATAGTACTGCACTTTACAAGAGCAGCTCTCAATACGCAGACAACTCCGCCGAACAATGTATTGATTGGATTGGCGTTGTTTTTGACTTTTTTTGTCATGCAGCCGACAATTTCGACGATCTATACGGAAGCGGTCGTACCGTTTGAAGCGGGAGAATTTGATCAGGAGGAAGCGGTCAATGCAGCGATCGCACCGATCAGAAAGTTTATGTATCCGCATACACAGTTAAAGGACGTAGGCCTTTTTCTGGAAATCAGCCGTACGGAGTGGGATGGAGAAAATCTGGATGATATTCCGTTCAGTGTTCTTGTCCCCAGTTTTATTATCAGTGAACTGCGGACGGCCTTTATTATCGGATTTGTAATATATATTCCGTTTATTGTGATTGACATGGTAGTGGCGTCAACCCTGATGGCCATGGGTATGATGATGCTGCCGCCGACAACGATATCCATGCCTTTTAAAATCCTGCTGTTTGTACTGGCGGATGGCTGGCACCTTGTAGTCGGGGAACTTATAAAGACATTTTATTATTAGGATACCATAAATCGAGAGGAGGTTTCCTATGACAATAGATGACGTGACTGCCATAGCTTCAGGCGCTTTATTTACCATTATAAAATGTGCTGCGCCGGTACTCCTGATTTCATTATGCGTGGGACTTATTGTCAGTATTTTTCAGACGGTAACATCTATACAGGAGCAGACGCTTACCTTTGTGCCGAAGGTGCTGGCGATTTTTCTGACGCTGATTCTGATGGGACATTGGATGTTGAATACTATGGTGGAATACATGACAGGCCTTTGGGAAAGTTTTAGTATATATATCAGATAGCTGAGGCATACACATGATAGACATTACTTTTACTTATGCAGATTTAGAGTTCTTTTTATTGATCCTGGTTCGTGTGAGCTGTTTTGTTCATATTGCGCCTTTCTTTGGAATGAGTAATACACCAAGAAGAGTTAAAGTCGGTCTGTCTGTTTTTATTGCATTTCTACTGTATGCATCTCTTGATCATACGGAAGTGATATATAGTTCCGTGCTGGGGTATGCAGTGATCGTTATCAAGGAGGCGGTGACCGGACTGCTGATCGGCTGGGGAGCACAGCTTTGCATGACGGTTGCTTCTTTCGCAGGCAGTGTTGCAGATATGGAAATAGGTCTTTCCATGGTATCCCTGGTAGATCCTTTGACAAGGCAGAATGCCACATTCAGCGGTGTGTTTTATCAATATATGTTTTCTTTATTTTTGATCATTACCGGTATGTATCAGTATCTGCTGCAGGCTTTGATTGATACGTTTACGCTGATACCGGTAAGCGGGGCGGTTTTTCATGCGGATGCGCTGTTTTCATCCATGCTCCGTTTTATGAGTGACTATATCATTATCGGCTTTCGGATATGTCTGCCGATTTTCTGTGTTATTTTATTGTTAAATTGTGTGCTAGGCATATTGGCGAAAGTATCTCCGCAGATGAATATGTTTGCGGTCGGATTACAGCTTAAAGTCCTGGTAGGACTTTCCGTTATGTTTATAACTATGCGGATGCTGCCGGGAGCTGCCGATTTTATTTTTACGGAAATGAAAGCAGTCATTGCATCTTTTGTAGAGGGGATGATATAATATGCTGTTACAATATGATCTCCAGTTCTTCGCAAAGGATGGACCGGGCGGTGAGAAGACCGAGGAACCTACCTCAAAGAAACTGGCGGATGCCAGAAAAGAAGGTCAGGTTGCCAAGAGTAAGGAAATTGCAAGCGCTTTTGAACTGTTGGTGCTGTTTCTTGTTTTAAAGTTCTGGACCGGTTTCCTGGGAGAATCCTTTGTCGGGATGTTCCGGAACATTTATACGCACATACCGGAATATACGAAGCTCTATGATGGTTTTATACAAAGCGGTACGTTCCGGACTGTTTTCATTCGTGTCATGATGCAGCTGCTGCTGATGATCGGACCGGTTCTGCTGCTTGGATTTCTGGTAGCTTTTGTATGTGATGTGGTGCAGGTGAAATGGAAACCGACAGGCAAACCTCTGCAGCCCAAATTCAGCAAGTTGAATCCGGTTAACGGATTTAAGCGGATATTTTCTGTCAATTCCCTTGTGGAACTGATCAAATCGCTTGCCAAAATAGGCATTATCGTATATGCCGTTTATTCTTATCTTATAAAGAACGCCCCCAGTATTTTCCTGCTGTATGGACTCTCACTCAATCAGGCAGTCTTACAGATCGGAAATCTGGTCATCAATATGGGGTTTCGAATTGCCGTTTTTTATATGCTGATTGCGGCGGCCGATTATATTTATCAGAAAATCAAGTTTAAAAACGATATGAAGATGACCAAACAGGAAGTAAAAGATGAATATAAGAATCAGGAAGGTGACCCGCAGATCAAGAGCAAGCAGAGACAGCGTATGCAGGAAGCCTCCAGAAGACGTATGATGCAGCAGCTTCCCGAAGCGGACGTCGTCATTACGAACCCGACGCATTATGCGGTCGCGATCAAATACGATCCGGAGAAATATGATGCGCCGTATGTCGTAGCCAAGGGTGTGGACTATCTGGCGCAGAGGATCAAAGATACGGCCAGGGAGCATCATATTGAGATTGTAGAAAATAAACCGCTTGCCAGAATGCTCTATGCAAATGTGGAGATCGGCAGCGTTGTACCGCCGGAATTGTATCAGGCGGTTGCGGAAGTGCTTGCTTTCGTATACCATTTGCAGGGAAAAGTATAACGGAAAGGAGGAGACGATATGGGAAACTTGAAAAAAGGGGATATCGGTGTAGCGGCGTATGTGCTTGCGGCGTTTATTATGCTCATCATTCCGATCAAATCGGGACTTTTGGATGTGCTGTTAGCATGTAATATGGCAGTGGCCTTTACGATCATGTTTGGCTGTATGTTTGCCAATGAAGTACTGAAAATGTCATATTTCCCGACGATCCTGCTGTTTACCACAGTATTTCGGATCGCTCTGAACGTATCCTCTACGAGACTTATTTTAACGACCGGAGATCCGGGCAATGTCGTTGCAACTTTCGGACAGTATGTAGGCGGCAATGATATTGTTGTAGGCTGTATCGTCTTTATTATCCTGATCATCATTCAGTTTATGATCATCAATAAAGGTTCCGAGCGTGTGGCTGAAGTAACGGCAAGATTTACGCTCGATGCTATGCCGGGTAAGCAGATGGCGATCGATGCCGATCTGAATACGGGCGCGATCACGGACGCGGAAGCAAAACAGCGGCGTGATAAGATTCAGGAAGAATCAAGTTTCTTCGGTTCCATGGACGGTGCCGTAAAATACGTAAAGGGAGACGCAACGGCAGGTCTTATCATTACTGCGGTCAATATCATCGGCGGTATTGCCATGGGTGTGCTGCGGCAGGGACTGGAACTGAACGATGCGCTGCAGAAATTTACGATCCTGACGATCGGTGACGGTCTGGTCAGCCAGATTCCTTCACTGTTGATCTCACTCTCTACCGGTATTCTGGTCACCAAAGGTTCTAAAGATGCAGATTTTGGTTCCGTGCTGCTCGGGCAGTTGTTCGGCGTGCCGAAAGTTCTTTATCTGGTAGGCTGTGTGCTGATCCTGCTTGGTATTGTAACGCCGCTGAATCCGGTTATTTTTATCGGACTGGGTCTTGCATTCATCGTTGTCGGCAGAATCATTGCCGGAACGATCGAAACGGCCGAGATCGAGAGAGAGGTCGATGTGGAAGAGGCGGAAGCGGAGGAGATCAGGCAGCATGAAAACGTTACATCGCTGTTGCAGGTCGATCCGATCGAACTCGAATTCGGTTACGGTATTATTCCTCTCGCCGATGTGAATCAGGGCGGTGACTTGTTAGACCGTGTCGTTATGATAAGGAGGCAGATCGCGTTGGAGCTTGGTACAGTCGTACCGATCATACGTCTGCGTGATAATATTCAGCTGAATCCGAACCAGTATATCATCAAGATCAAAGGGGTTCAGGTCAGTGAGGGCGAGATTCTCTTCGACCATTATATGGCGATGAATCCGGGATACGTGGAAGAAGAGATCACCGGTATTCCCACCTTTGAGCCGTCCTTCCATCTGCCGGCTATCTGGATTACGGAGGGACAAAGAGAACGTGCGGAGAGTATGGGATATACGGTTGTCGATCCGCCGTCGATTATTGCTACGCATCTGACGGAGATTATCAGGCAGTACATAGCGGAACTGCTGACAAGACAGGACGTACAGAACCTTGTCAACAACTTAAAGGAGTCCAATCCTTCCCTTGTGGAGGAACTGGTTCCGAAGCTGCTTGGACTTGGTGAAATACAGAAAGTACTGCAGAATCTTCTGAGCGAAGGTATTTCTATCAGGGATCTTTTGTCAATATTTGAAACATTGGCAGATTATGCGCAGTCAACGAGGGATACGGACATTTTGACAGAGTATGTCAGACAGAGTCTGAAGCGTGCTATTTCCAATAAATTTTTCCCTTCAAATGAAACGACCAGCGTAGTGACGCTTGATCCGAAGCTGGAGCAGGAAATTATGGGAAGTGTGAAGCAGACGGAGCAGGGGGCATATCTGACACTGGATCCGGCCAAGACGAAGGCGATCATGGATTCGGTCGGTACGGAGACCAAGAAACTCGAAGACTTAGGGAAGATCCCGATCGTCATTACTTCGCCGATCGTCCGTGCTTACTTTAAGAAGTTAACAGAGGATTATTTCAGGGATCTGGTTGTAGTATCATATAATGAAGTGGAATCCAATATTGAATTACAGTCTGTTGGGATGGTGACGGCATAATGATAATTAAAAAATTTTTGGGAAAAACAGAAGCAGAGGCAATCGAGAACGCCAAGAAAGAACTGGGCGCGAATGTTGTTGTCATGAACGTCAGAAATGCAAAGCGTAAAGGTCTGTTCGATTTTTTTAAGCCGCAGATGGTAGAAGTTACGGTTGCGCTTGAGGAAGAGACACCGGCCGCTGAAGATACGGTTTCTGCGGATGTAAAAGCGGCAGTTTCTGCGATCAACGAAGTTGTTGTGTCAAGCATTAACAACGCGCAGACGGCGCAGATGGAATCCAGACAGACAGGCGGACTATTAAATACGGGAGAAGAGTTTTCCGATAAAGCCTTTGATAAAAAGGAAAATAACGCGATCGAAGAGCGGCTGGACAGTTTACAATCTTTGTTGGAGCAGCAGCTTCAGAAACCGGAAGAGGAGAAAAAGGAAGAAGAAAAAAAAGAAGAAAAAGCCAGTGAAACAGATAAATTTATGAAACTTCTCCATTCTACCATGCTGGAAAACGAAGTGGATGAAGTATATGCCGGACAGATCATTGAAGAAATAGAAAAGGTCAATAAACCGAACAGTCCCTTTGATTTTGCACTGGCCAATACGTATCAGAAAATGATCCTGAAATTCGGTAAACCAGTCGGTATTACCCCATCCGAGAAAGGGGTTAAAGTGGTCTTTTTCGTCGGACCTACAGGAGTCGGCAAAACGACGACAATCGCCAAGATAGCTTCCAGATTCCAGGTGGATGACAAGAAAAAAGTGGCTCTTTTAACAGCAGATACTTACCGCATCGCGGCAGCGGAGCAGCTTCGTACGTATGCCAATATTCTGGAAGTGCCTTTCCGGATCGTTTATGCGATAGAGGAGATTGAGCAGGCGCTTGTCGATTTTAAGGATTATGACTATATTCTGGTAGATACCGCAGGACATTCTTATCAAAATACGGCGCAAAGAGAGAATATGAACAGATTCATTCATTCGGTCGATGGACTGGTGGAAAAAGAAGTGTTTCTTGTCTTAAGCGCTACTACCAAATATAAGGATCTGATCAACATTGCGGATGCTTATAAGGAAATGGCTGATTATAAATTGATCTTTACCAAACTGGACGAAACGACAACGCTGGGAAATCTGCTGAATCTGAAACTTTATACAGGGGCGGCGCTTTCTTATGTGACTCATGGTCAGAATGTCCCGGATGATATCGAGAACTTTAATCCACAGAAGACGGTCAAGAGATTACTTGGCGGAAAGAGCTAAGGAGGACAAAGAATGGATCAGGCTGAACAACTGAGAAACATAATAAAAGCAAGCAGCCAGCCTCAACGACCATTGGCAAGAGTTATCACCGTCACAAGTGGAAAGGGCGGTGTCGGAAAATCAAATGTAGCAATCAATCTGGCTGTTCAGTTTAAGAAGATGGGGCAGCGGGTAATCATACTGGACGCAGATTTCGGACTTGCAAATATTGAAGTTATGTTTGGTGCGGTACCGAAACATAACCTGTGTGATTTAATATATCAGGGTAAAAATATCCGGGAGATCATAACATGGGGCCCCATGGATATCGGTTTCATATCCGGCGGGTCGGGTATAGCGGGCATGTCTAATCTGAGCAAAGACTACCTGACATATATTATCAAGAATCTTTCGGAACTTGATGAGATGGCGGATATTATTATTGTGGATACCGGAGCGGGCATTTCCGATGCCGTGCTGGAATTTCTTGTAGCAAGCGGGGAGATTCTGTTGGTAACGACGCCGGAACCGACGTCTATTACCGATTCCTATTCGCTTGTAAAGGCACTCAACAGACATCCGCGGTATTCCAAAGAAGTCTCGCATGTGAAAGTGATTGCCAACAAAGTGGAAAACGGACAGGAAGGCAGACTTTTATTTGAAAAACTGGATACGGTCGTGGCAAGGTACTTGAAAATTCCGATCACGTATCTGGGTATGGTACCGCAGGATGCGCAGCTTGCGAAAGCCGTCATGCAGCAGATGCCGGTTTCAATTCAGAATCCGGAGAGCAGATCTGCGCAGGCGTATGAGATGTTAGCCGCAAAGTTAATGAATAAGGAACTGAATAAAACTTTGACCAAACGTGGTATGGCGGCATTCTTTTCACATATTATATCAAAAAGATAACCGGAAGAAGGATGACGGAAATGGAGATTATACTTTCAAAATATATTCAGCCGGGGAACCGGATCGAACTGCAGAAAGTGAAAAGATTAAGAGAGGATGACGACAGTACGAGGAAAGTATACGGCAGTCAGTTAGTTGATATACTTTCTGATGATAAAATCGAAATTTCCATGCCGATGGAGAAGACCAAACTGATACTCCTGCCGGTCGGCGGAGAGTACGATCTTTATTTTTTCACGTCAAACGGCTTGTATCAATGTTATGCCAGAGTGATTGAACGATATAAAAATAATAAAATGTTTCTTGTGCGGCTTGAGCTGACAAGTAACTTAAGAAAATACCAGAGAAGGGAATATTACAGATTCAGCTGTGCTTTGGAGATGAACTCAAGACCGCTTGAAAAGGAAGAGGTGCAGGCAATCGAAAAGAATTCCGATCTGCTCAATTCCGGTCTTCTGGTGCCGGAACTGCCGCTTCAGAGAAGTGTCATCGCCGATATCAGCGGAGGTGGACTGCGTTTTGTGGCGGAATATGCATATGATGTAGACAGCCTGATCCTGTGCAAATACAATCTCTGGAAAGAGGGAGAGGCAAAAGAATATACTTTATGCGGTAAGGTACTGAGTGTAAAGGAGATTGAGAACAGGCCCGGCTTTTTTGAACACCGTGTGCAGTATGTCAATATGGATAAGGGCAACAGAGAAGAAATTATCAAGTATATTTTTAATGAAGAGAGAAAAACAATTAAAATGATGAACGACGATATTCGCTAATATGATGATGAAGAGGTAGTGATATGAAAAATATATTAGTTGTTGACGACTCTGCACTCATGAGAAGGGTACTTTGTGATACAATAAACAGTGATGAACGATTCCATGTACAGGACAGGGCAGCCAATGGTCTTGAGGCATTAGACCTGCTCATGAAGAATACATATGATGCGGTTATTCTGGATGTCAATATGCCCCGTATGAACGGACTGGAACTTTTGAAAGAACTGCAGGATCGGAAGATTCCCGCACGTGTCATGATGGTCAGTACGGATACATGCGAAGGCGCGAAGACGACTTTAGATGCACTTGATCTGGGAGCATTGGATTTTGTCCACAAACCCGGAACGGCTATGGACTGCAGAACCGATGATTTTAAGAAACAGCTGATATTGACTCTTTCGGCGGTAGTGGATTCGAGACTGCAGACTTTCAGCAGAACGACGCCTGTGCGTGAGATTATCAGGGCAAACGCAAAGACAACCGGGACTCCCATAAGACAGCCGAAGGAGATTTCCGGAAATAAGATCGTCGCTCTGGCAAGTTCTACGGGCGGACCCAAGGCACTGCAGTCGGTAATCCCGAGACTGCCGAAAAATCTGAAAGCGCCTGTCGTTATCGTACAGCATATGCCGGTAGGCTTTACCGCATCTTTGGCGGAACGTTTGAATTCTCTCAGCGAAGTTCACGTGAAAGAGGCTGCCGAGGGCGATGTGCTGGAACCCGGGAATGTTTATATTGCAATGGGCGGCAAACACCTGAATATCGTGACTGATGCAGGAAAGTACAAGATTCATTATACGGATGAGCCGAACAGAGAAGGGGTGAAACCGTGTGCCAATTACATGTATGAGTCTTTACGGGAAAGCAGGTTTGATCAGGTCGTATGCGTAGTCATGACGGGTATGGGAGCAGATGGTACGAAAGGAATCATGAATCTGAAAGAGAAGAAGAAACTGCATGTTATTGCGCAGGAAGCGGAAACATGTGCGGTGTATGGTATGCCGAGAAGCATTGTCAATGCAGGATTGGCGGATCAGGTCGTACCGTTGGGATTGATTGCGCAGGAGATTATAATGAACGTGGGGGTAAGATAAGATGGATGTAAGCCAATATTTGGAGATTTTCCTTGATGAAACAAATGAACATTTGCAGAATCTGAACACGCAGATTCTCTCATTGGAGCAGGAGCCCGACAATATGGACACCATCAATGAGATTTTCCGTGCAGCACATTCCCTGAAAGGTATGGCTGGTACCATGGGGTATAAGAGAATGCAGACGCTTACCCATGATATGGAAAATGTATTTTCAGAAGTGCGAAACGGAAATATTACGGTCAAGGATAATATGATCGATATTTTGTTCCAGTGTCTGGATGCATTGGAAGAGTACAATACGAATATCAGGGAAAGCGCCGATGAAGGTACGAATGATAACGAACATCTGATCAAACAGTTGAATATTATTTTAAAAGGCGAAGAAGAGGACGCACAGGAAGCCGCAGCACCGGCACAGGCGCCTGCAGCAGCCGGGCAGCCCGAGGAAGCGGGAACGGACAGCAGCGCTAAAAAGTGGCTGGATATCCGGCTTGGAGAATCCGAGAAAACTGTTCTGGCGGAGGCGAAGCGTCAGGGGAAACAGGTTTACGGCATGACGGTGAGCGTACTGGAAGCATGTATTTTGAAAGCAGCGAGAGCATTCCTCGTATTTAAAGCCGTAGAAGAGTTTGGTGAGATCGTTTATTCAAGTCCATCCGCACAGGATATTGAAGACGAAAAATTTGATCTGGATTTCAGTCTGATCGTCATCGCGGATGCTCCGCTTGATAAAGTTGTGCAGGCGGCAAAGAGCGTATCCGAAATTGAGAATGTCGTAGGCGATATATATGATGTGAACAAAGAAGCCGCAGCAAATCATACTGCGGAAGAAAGCACCAAAGAGGAAACCGTACAGGTCAAAGAAGAATCTGTAAAAGCGGAATCTGTGGAGACGCCGAAGAAAGAAGCAGTAGAAGACAAAACGGTCAAAACAGAGACGCATGCGCCGGCAGCCGCTCCGGCTGCAGTACAGCAGACAACAAACAGAAATGATAAGAAACCGGCAGCAAATAAGCCGATTGTTAATAGAACGGTCAGAGTGGATATCGAGAAGCTCGACACATTGATGAATCTTGTCAGTGAGCTGATCATTGCCAAAAACTCTCTTGTGTCGGCTTCGGCTACGGTAGAGGGCAGTGCAAGCTCGGAGGTAAACGACCAGATCGAGTATTTGGAAAGTGTTACGACTTCCCTGCATGAGTCCGTTATGAAAGTGCGAATGGTACCGATCGAAAGCGTTGTTACCAAATTCCCCAGAATGATCCGCGACTTATCCAAGAAGCTTGATAAGAAAATGGAACTGTATATGTCCGGTGAAGAGACGGAACTTGATCGTACGGTAGTGGATGAGATCGGAGATCCGCTTATGCATCTGCTTCGTAATTCGGCAGACCATGGTCTGGAATCCGCGGAATTGCGTAAGGAGAGAGGAAAGCCGGAAGTCGGTTCGATTTTCCTGGATGCTTATCAGGATGGCAACAACGTTGTGATCGAAGTAAGGGACGATGGAAACGGAATCGATACGGAAGCCGTTAAAAATAAGGCGATTGACCGTGGTGTGATCACACCGGAGCAGGCTGAGCTGATGAATGAAAAAGAGATCATCGATCTGCTTTTCAACGCAGGATTCTCTACAGCCAAGACCGTATCGGATGTTTCTGGAAGAGGTGTAGGTCTTGATGTCGTAAAATCCAAGATCGAAGCTTTAAGCGGTGAGGTTGAAGTAAAGACCAAACTGGGAGAAGGAAGTACATGGATCATCAGACTGCCTCTGACACTTGCGATCATCCAGGCTCTTATGGTCGTTATCGGTAATGAGAAGTATGCGATCTCCTTAGGTTCCATTCAGACACTTGAGGATATTCCGCCGGAAGAGGTGAAGTTGGTACAGAATAAAGAAGTTATTCACTTAAGAGACAATGTGATTCCGCTTATCCGTATGACAGAAGTATTGGATATTGAAAGCTCGAAGGATCCCGGCGATAATCTGATCGTGGTTATCGTGAAAAAAGGCGATAAACAGGTGGGACTGGTAGTGGACGAACTGATAGGCCAGCAGGAAATCGTTATTAAGTCCATGGGCAAGTATATCAACAAGTGCAAGATCATCAGCGGTGCAACGATTCTGGGTGATGGTGAAGTAGCGCTTATTCTGGATGCGAATGCTTTGATTTAACGGAAGGAGGACAAGTAGAATGGACGAAATAAAAGTAGCCGGCGAAACAACACAGTTTATTGTAATCAGATTAGGCGATGAGCAATATGGTATAGATATCAAGTATATTGATAATATTTTAAGAATGCCGAGTATTACAAGAGTACCTAAAGTGGCACCCTATTTAAAAGGTGTGATCAATCTGCGCGGTGAAGTGCTTCCCGTTATGAGCATCCGTATAAAAATGGGACTGCCTGAAGATGTGGTGACTAAATCGAGCAGGATCATAGTCATCAAGATGGAACAGCAGGGTATGATCGGCATTATTGTAGATGAAGTAAAGGAAGTAGTCACTTTGGAGACGGAACAGATCGAAAAAGTGGCGTATGATTCCAAAGACGAAAAAGACAATTTTATTTCCGGGATCGGTAAGTGTGAGGGCGGTTTGATCTCCCTGTTAGACTTGAACCAGGTCGTTCCGGAGAATTCCTAGGAGGTTTACGCGTGAGTGAATTAAGTTTTGACGAAATGTCCCAAGAATATTTTGACGTTTTAAGGGAACTGGGGAATATCGGTGCAGGCAATGCGACTACGGCATTGGCTCAGATGCTGCAGTGCAAGGTAGATATGTCCGTACCGAAGGTAGGTTTGCTTGAATTTAAAGAAGTTGGCGAAGCGATGGGCGGCGAGGAGCAGATTATGGCCGGGATTTATCTTGGCGTAGAAGGAGATATTGCCGGAAGCATTATGTTCCTGCTTGAGAAAGAATCTGCAAGATTTCTTGTATCAAAGCTTATGGGAATGCAGCTTGAGGGGGATGATTTTTCCGAGATGGAGTTATCTGCACTCAAAGAGGTGGGTAATATTATTACGGGAGCTTATCTGAATTCCCTTTCCGCCATAACGAATCTGAAGATATTCCCTACCATTCCGGATATGACGGTGGATATGGCGGGGGCGATCATGAGTGTGCCGGCGATCCAGTTCGGCGCTGTAGGTGACAGAATGCTTTTGATCCAGACACAGTTTTTTGATGAAGTGGCGATCGATGGATATTTCATTTTGATTCCTGATATGGAATCTTATAGCAAAATATTAACTGCTTTAGGTATGTCAATTTAAGAATAGTTATAGTGAAGGTGGGAGATTCAGGAACATGGCTCAGGTGATAAAGGTCGGTATGGCCGATTTAAATGTATGTGTTAGTCCCGATGGAATAACTACATTGGGACTGGGTTCGTGCGTAGGAATTGCGGTAAGAGATCCTGTGACGAAAATCGGGGGATTGGCGCATATTATGCTTCCGGACAGTTCTACGATCAGAAATAACAGTAATATCCCAAAATTCGCAGATACCGGAATTGAAGAATTGGTAAAAAGAATTGTAGCAAAAGGCGCTAACAGAACGAGGCTGGTTGCAAAGATTGCCGGAGGCGCGCAGATGTTCTCATTCCAGAACAGCGGAAATTCAGAGACGATCCGCGTAGGAGAGAGGAATGTAGAAGCTTCCAAGAAAAAACTTGCACAGCTTCGAATACCGATTCTTGCAGAAGATACCGGAAAAAACTACGGAAGAACCGTTATATTTTATCCGGAAACAGGGGATTTTATTATCCGTGCGGTTGGAAAGCCGGAGAAAACTATCTAAGTTGACAAACGGCATAGATGGAAGGTAGAAAAATTGGAGAAAGAAAACCAAAATAAAGACAGTGAAAAAAAAGAAGAAGAAAAATTTATCACGGATATTGCAGAACTTGAAAGGGAAAAAGAAAGAGAACGTGAGTTAGAGCGGAAGAGGGCAGCGGTAAGGGCAAAAAAAAGAAAACTGATTCCGCCTTTTGTGATGCTCCTTGCGGGAGCAATCACAAGCATCACGATGTTTGCGCTGCATTATAAATCAAAAGATATGCTGGTTATTTTGTTATGGGTTCTGATCGCTTTTTTTATTGCCGGCGAAGTTCTCAAATGGATGTTGGACCGCTTTGAAGCGCAGGTCGAAAAGGCACGTATGGAAGAAGGAGAAGTGTATGAGAAAGATTCCGATGGCGTGCATACTGCGGTGAAGACAGATGATGCGGAACGCACAGGAAAGGCGGATCAGTCATCGCAGGCGGGAGACCTGACAGATGATGAGGAACTGATTTTTTAGGGATTTGCAGATGACAGGGAATTACTGAAAATAATATGATATGATGGGGAAATGTCATGGATGAAACAGGCAGAAAGAAGCTTTGGGAGGAATATGACAAAACAAAATCTCCCGAAGTGAGAGAAAAGATCATATTGGAGTACGCCCCGCTTGTAAAAATGGTTGCAGGTCGACTCAGCATGTATTTGGGATATAATGTGGAATATGAAGACCTGGTAAGCTATGGCATCTTTGGTCTGATAGACGCGATTGATAAATTTGATTCTTTAAAAGACGTCAAGTTTGAGACTTATGCGAGTCTCCGGATCCGCGGTGCGATTTTGGACCAGATACGTAAGATGGATTGGATTCCCAGGACCATCAGACAAAAGCAGAAAAAAATCGATGCGGCAATTAAGGAAATAGAGGCTAAATGCGGCAGAAGCGCAACAGATGAGGAGATAGCTGCAAGCCTTGGGATTTCCAATGATGAATACATTGACTGGCAGTCACAGATGAAAGTGACAAATGTAGTCTCTTTAAACGAGTTTTTAGAACAGGGCAGTGAAATTCCGAGCGATAATAACTATAACCGTAACGCCCAGTTCGACGGACCGGAGGAAGTGATCGAAAGAGACGAACTCAAACGCATTCTTGCGGAGGCGCTTGAGCTTTTAACGGAAAAAGAGCAGAAAGTGATTCTGCTGTACTATTACGAAGATCTGACATTAAAAGAGATCAGCAGTATTCTGGAAGTGTCGGAATCCCGGATCTCTCAGCTTCATACGAGAGCTTTGCAGAAAATGAAGACGAAGCTTGGAAATTATATGGGAATTATAACGGACAGATAATAACGGTCGCACAGTGATACAAAAAGAGGTGGGTATGAACGGATATTTTAGACTGATCCATGAAGAGGGAAAGACCGGCATGAAGCTGTTTCCGCCTGTAAATGGCGGAGCGCCTGTTTCGATCGGCGATGTTACGGAGTATCTGGCGATGAAAGACATCGTATACGATAAAGGACTGCTTTATAAAGCGGTAGGGGCATCTGCAGAAAAAGAGATGGTTGTCCTGCTTGAGAAACGGACCACTTTAAAAGAAAGAGAATGCTATAAATTTACGATATCGCCTGATAATATGCAGGTATATGTCAGATTTTATGCGCCCTCTATCGGTGGTGAAGAAATGACGGCCGAAGAACTTATCAATGATCTGGAAATCAGAGGTATCCGCCACGGTATATTAAGAAAAGAAATTGAGTTATGCTTTGCCAGAACAAGGGACTACTGCAAAGATATCCTTGTTGCGCAGGGAACAGAACCTGTGCACGGTAAAGATGCCTATATCGAGTATTATTTTAATACGGATAGAAAAGCGAAGCCGACATTGAAAGAAGATGGAAGTGTGGACTTTTTTCAGTTAAATGTCGTGCAGCATTGTGACAAAGGTGATGTTTTGGCGAAATTGATCCCGGAAGATCCGGGAGAAAGCGGCATGAATGTGCTCGGCGCCAGGATCAGGCCGCGTGAAGTCAGGAAAGCGGCTTTAAAATATGGTAATAATATAGAAATATCGGAAGATAATACAATACTGACTTCTATGGTCAATGGACATGTGGAACTGGTGGAAGACAGTGTTTTTGTTTCCGACGTTTTGATCGTGGAAAACGTCGATAATTCTACGGGAAATATAGAATATGAGGGAAATGTACAGGTTAACGGCAACGTATGTACAAATTTCCGGGTGAAAGCGCAGGGAAATGTTGAAGTCAACGGTGTTGTGGAAGGCGCCTATATCGAAGCGGGAGAAAATATTATTATTGCCCGCGGTATGAATGGTATGGGAAAAGGCACTTTGAAAGCCGGAGGCAATATTGTGGCAAAATTTCTGCAGAGCGTGAATGCACAGGCCAAAGGGTACATTGCATCCGAATCGATTCTGCACAGTACCATTATGGCAGGGACGGAAGTGAATGTAGATGGGAAGAAAGGCTTTATCACGGGCGGCAGAGTCTGCGCAGTCAATTCGATCAATGTGAAGACACTCGGTTCGGCGATGGGCGCCGATACGACGGTAGAGGTTGGTTCGGATCCGACACTCGCTGTCAGACTGCAGCAGCTGATTGCTCTGGTGGAGAAAGAGAACGCAGAGATTGCTTCCATTCAGCAGATTCTGCGCTCAACGAAGCAGAAACTGGCCAAAGGTGTGAAACTGACGCCGGAACAGCTTAAATACGTACAGACATTAGCCGCTTCCAATCAGAAGAAAGCAGAATTGGTAAGCGGATATATGGAAGAAATAGAGTTATTACAAGGACAGACGAGGGGAAAAGAAGGCGCCTGCATCATCGTCAGAGGAAGCGTTTATCCGGGAACAAGGATCTGTATCGGAGACGTATCCATGACGGTGCAGAAAGAGTCTCATTACTGCAGATTTGTTAAATCCCGCGGAGATGTGAAACTGACAGGCATTTAAATCAGTATAAAGTATAATGCAGCCGGAAAGAATCCGGGATCCCAAAAGGATACAAAGACCGGGAAAGGGGTGTGGCAGCCATGGCAATCGGACAGATCGAAATACAGGGACAGATTACCAGAGCACAGGATTTTACGAATTATAAGCATCATGAAGATACAAAAGGCATGGTAGAACAGGCTAATGTGGGAAATCAGTTTGCCAGACAGATTGAGAACCAGATCAAGAAAGTCAACCGTGGAGACCAGCCGGAGTATCATAATAAAAAATTCGACGCCAAAGACAAAGGCAGCAATGAATATCATGGCGATGGCGGAAAAAAAGGCAGAAAGAAAGACAAGAAAGAGGCGGATGGCAAAGTTATCCTCAAAGGCGTGGGCCGTTTTGACGTTTCTTTGTAAGATGCATTTTGCGATATCAATATTACAGGCTGAGAGAAAGGTATGGTTATTTAGATGAGTATCACAGGGATCGTTTTGATCATAGCAGGTGTTATTGTTCTGGCGTTAGGATATCTTATGCCTGTCCGGAAAAAGGATATCGATACCGAATCGCTGTTAATCAGCGAGGACGAGATCAGAAAAATGGTTGACAGGGAACTCGATAATGTAAAAACACATATTTCCGATATCGTAGACGAAACCGTCACATATTCGATGGAGAAGACGGAACGTTCCATGGAAAGAGTGGCCAACGAAAAGATCATGGCCGTCAACGAATATTCCGACACCGTTTTGGAAGAAATCAATAAAAATCATAAAGAAGTCATTTTCTTATACGATATGCTGAACGATAAGCATGAAAATCTGAAGGCCGCCGTTATAGACGCCGCACAGACTTCTGAAGAGATCAGGCAGACGTTAAAAGACGCGGAAGTGACCGCACAAGAAGCAAGCGGAGCAATAGAGCAGGTGGAATCGATCGCTGACGAGGCAAAAGAGGCGGTCAAAAAGACCATGGATGAGATGACGGAAATAGCCGGAATGCTGAAAGAAGCTGTATATGAGAGAGTATCGTCCGGCGGATACCCGGCTGAGCCTGCGTATGAAGACAACGTATACGAAGAAACGGACGAAAACTTTGCGCAGGACGAAGATTTTGCAGATGAAGAAATTGAAGAGGAAATATTTGCCGAGGAAGAGGATTTTACAAACGAAAGATTGATGGACTATCGGGAAAGTATGGATTTTGGGCGCAGCAGGGCGGCAGAGAAAATGCGCTTTGATGACGACGAAGAAGATTATTTTACACCCATTACACCACCGAGAGTGAACATTATTCATGATCCGGAAGGCGATTATGTGGCGGATCCGCCTCTGGCAGAACCTGCGCCCGAGAAAACACAGGTGCGCAGACCCGCCGGAAGAACGGCCGCGCCAAAGAAAGCGGCATCCAGACCCGCGCCCTCCAAAGAGGCAAAACCGGCCAGGAGTGCGAAAAGGAGCATGGAACCCGATTTCCCGGCAGCAAGAATGGCAGACGCCAAGTCGGTGAATATCCAGTTTGCCAACGGAAGAGATAACGGCAGAAACAGCAATGAAAGAATATTGGAGCTGCATAAGGCGGGGAAATCCAATATGGCGATCGCCAAAGAACTTGGACTTGGTATCGGAGAAGTGAAACTGGTCATTGATTTATTTGAAGGACTATAAGCGGCGGGTGAGATATGGAATTAAAATATTATTTACGTGGGCTGGGACTCGGTATTATCGTGACGGCAGTTATTATGGGATTTACGAACAAGAGCCGGACAATGACGGATGCGGAGATCATCTCAAGAGCAAAGCAGCTTGGTATGACGCAGGAGCGGACATTGACGGACACCGTGTCGGATGAAGGAGAAGCTTCCGATGCAGAAAATGCAGGCGGAGACGGTTCCGACGCGGAAAACGCAGGTGAAGATGGATCTGATGCAGAAAATGCGGACGAAGACAGTCCTGATGAGGAAAATGCGGACGCGGATGGCGTGGACATAGAAGCTGTCAATGCGGATAATACAGATGCAGATCATGCAGACACGGGTTCTGACATAGGATATTCTGCAGCTGGAGATTCCGGCGGAAGTGATGCTGAAAACAGTGCAGCGAATGACCGGACGGAGACCGGGAATGATGAGGACATATCTGCCGCCGGCAGTACGGGAGATGCTGTCGATGAAGAAACTCCCGGAAACGGCACAGCAGACAGAAGTGTGACATCCAATGATCCTATGGTCATTACGATAGGGAGCGGAGACGGTTCTTATGCGGTCAGCAGGAAACTTGCGGATGTAGGAGCTGTTTCTTCCGCGGAAAGTTTTGATACGTTTCTTTGCCAGAACGGTTATGATAAGAAGATCCGGACCGGAACCTATACGATCCCGGCGGATGCCAGTGAGGAACAAATGGCAAGGATCATTACCGGTGCAGAATAGGACTTGCACAGTTCTTTATTTTATGATATAGTATTTAAGCGTGTGCAGGAGACTTCACATGCCAAAATATAGAAAACACATATGTCCATTGCCTGTCGGTGCTTCTAACGCTGGAGTAGGCAGGTGAGTCGGGGAAACCTGATAAGACATATGGAAGAAAACAACCAAACGGAGGTAAAAAACATGAGCGTTATTTCAATGAAACAGTTACTGGAAGCAGGTGTTCATTTCGGACATCAGACAAGAAGATGGAACCCTAAAATGGCTCCCTATATCTTCACGGAAAGAAACGGGATCCACATTATCGATCTGCAGAAATCCGTAGGAAAAGTTGACGAGGCTTATAAGGCGGTATTTGATGTTGCTTCTCAGGGCGGTACGATTCTTTTTGTAGGAACAAAGAAACAGGCGCAGGACGCTGTGAAAACAGAAGCAGAGCGCTGCGGTATGTATTATGTAAACGAGAGATGGCTGGGCGGTATGCTGACCAACTTCAAGACGATCCAGTCCAGAATTGAGAGATTAAAAGCAATCGAAACGATGTCAGAGGACGGGACATTCGATGTACTTCCCAAGAAAGAAGTTATCAAATTGAAAAAAGAGTGGGAGAAGTTGGAGAAGAACCTCGGCGGCATCAAAGAAATGAAAAGAACTCCTGACTGTATCTTCGTAGTAGATCCCAAAAAGGAAAAGATCTGCGTTCAGGAAGCACATACACTGGGAATTACTTTGATCGGTATCGGAGATACAAACTGTGATCCGGAAGAACTTGATTATATTATTCCGGGTAATGATGATGCGATCAGAGCCGTAAAATTAATTGTTTCCAAGATGGCGGATGCCGTTATCGAAGCAAACCAGGGCGAAGAAGTATATGTGGAAGAAGCTGGCGAGTCTGTGGAAGAAACACAGGAAGCAGCAGAAGCAGAATAATGGAATGATACAGGAGGAAATACAACAATGGCTATTACAGCAGCAATGGTAAAAGAATTAAGAGAACTGACCGGCGCAGGTATGATGGATTGTAAGAAAGCGCTTGGTGAAACAGATGGAGATATGGATGCGGCAGTAGAGTATCTGAGAAAGAACGGACAGGCGAAAGCAGAGAAGAAAGCCGGCAGAATCGCAGCAGAAGGCCTTTGCCGTGTCGCAGTAAAAGACGACAGGACAGCGGCAGTTGTAGAAGTCAATTCCGAAACAGACTTCGTTGCAAAGAATGCTGATTTCCAGGCTTATGTAGAAGCGGTTGCCAATCAGGCAGTCAATTCCGATGCAGCTGATCTGGATGCTTTTCTTGCGGAGAACTGGCATCTTGATACGGCTAAGACCGTGAAGGACGCACTTGTGGATAAGATCGCAGTGATCGGTGAGAATCTGAGTATCAGAAGATTTGCAAAAGTAGTTGCAGATGATGGCTGTGCAGTAACTTATGTGCACGGCGGCGGCAGAATCGGCGTTATTGTTGAGGCGGCTACAGATGTTGTAAATGACGCGGTAAAAGAAGCGCTGACCAACATTGCCATGCAGGTTGCGGCTTTATCGCCGAAATATGTTTCTACGGAAGATGTATCCGAAGAATATAAGGAACATGAGAAGGAGATCATTGCAGAGCAGATCAAAAACGATCCGAAGATGGCAGGAAAACCTGATAAAGTGATCGAAGGCGCCGTAAACGGACGTTTGAATAAAGAGTTGAAAGAAGTATGTCTGTTAGAGCAGGTATATGTAAAAGCAGAGGATGGAAAACAGCCGGTAGCAAAATATATCGAGCAGGTTGCCAAAGAAAACAATGCAAATCTTTCCATCAAATCTTTTGTTCGCTTTGAGACAGGCGAAGGTCTTGAGAAAAAAGAAGAGAACTTTGCCGAAGAAGTTGCAAAGCAGATGGGAATGTAGAGAACCATTCAGCAGACAGAAGACGCAATACAGCAGGCTATCCCCTATCGCAATAGGAGATAGCCGTTTTACTATCAAAACAGGTCTGCCGCGGCAGTGTTAAAACATAAAAATATTAAAAAAGGAGAGAAAACGAATGTATCATTGTAACGTCTGTTTCTATTTATCAGGATGTCAGAGTAAAATGGTGGAAATCATAAAACATATGGCTCCGCTTGCGAATTTCTCACATGAGTTCGTGGAAAGTCCGGATTTTGATCAAACATATATCGCTAAGGCGGATGTGATCATACTGGATGTGCAGGAAGCGGATGCAAAACAGATGGTAAATGATTTTCTTCTGTATCGGAAAAAGGACGCGCAGCTTATTTTGATAGCCGGCAAAGAACAGATCACATTTTTGGATGAGAGTCTTTCGGCGTTAAAAGATATCTGGCCGCCGGAAATGTCCGAACAGGAGATTGGATTCCGTTTTTTACGCTGGCAGCAAAACAATAAGATGGAAAAAGATTTCTGGCTGACGAACAATTATTTTGAGTCTACGATCAACAGTATTCCGCATCTTGTCTGGTACAAAGATAAGGACGGCGTTCATAAGAAAGTCAATGAAAGTTTCTGCAATGCAGTAGGAAAATCGATGGAGCAGATCGAGGGACGCGGCCATTTCTATATTTGGGACATTGAACCGGATGAATATGCAAAGGGCGAGTTTATCTGCATGGAGTCGGAATATGAGGTCATGGAGAAAGGGGAGACCTGTGTCTTTGATGAGACCGTGAAGATCGGAGACAGCATGAGGGAACTGAAAACCTATAAGTCGCCGCTGTTTGATCTGGATGGCAGCGTTATGGGGACGCTCGGCGTTGCGGATGATGTGACGCAGGAACGTATTTATGAGCGTATGATCATCACGAATGCCAATACGGACTTCCTGACGGGACTCTTTAACAGAAGATATCTGTACCGGTATATAGAAGAGGGGGAGGGAATGCCCTTTGCCATGTATTATATCGATCTGGATAATTTCAAATCACTCAATGATAAATTCGGACATCATGAGGGAGACAGAGCGTTGACTACAACTGCCAATACACTGAAAGAGTCTATGCCGGATGCCGTGATAGCAAGAGTCGGCGGCGACGAATTTCTGATTGTGGAGCTTGGCGAATACGAACCGGAGGAAATTGAACAGCGCAGAAAATGGCTGGAAGGAAAGCTTGAACAAGTCTACGAACAGGATGAAATGCTGCGGACCATTTCGGCGAGTATCGGAAGCGTATATGCCGAAGCGGGCAACACGGCGTTTGATACACTGCTTGGAGAAGCCGATTCGTTTATGTATCGGGAGAAGAAGCGTAAAAAGCAAAGAAAAATGACTGAAGAGAAAGCATAAATCGTCCGATATATTCCATAGGATATTACAGATCCGCCATAGAAGAAATGGATTTCGCATAAGGTCAAAGGAGGACGAAAAATGAGTAAGATTGCAGGATATGGCGTTCATCAGAGCGGCTATTACAACAACACGGTAAAGGATAAACAGACGAAGGAGACTAAGAAAACCGATAAGAATGACAAAAAAGAGCCGGTCAAGCTCAGCGCACGCGCCAAGAAAATGCTGGAAGAACTGAAGAAAACGTATCGGAACATGGATTTTATGGTTGCCGATTATGAGAGTGAAGAAGAAGCTGCTTCTTATCTGTCGAGAGGAACGAAGGAGTACAGTGTGCTGATCGATCCGGAGACGTTGGAAGAAATGGCGTCTGACGAAGAAGCAAAAGCAAAATATACCGGCATATTAGAGGATGCGGTAGGACAATTGAAGGATATGGAGAAGCAGTTGGGTGATAAGAAAGAGGATGTGAAGCACCTTGGCATCTCTATTGATAAAGAAGGAAAAGTCTCTTATTTTGCCGAGTTGGAGAAGGCCGGAGAGAGACAGAAGGAATTCATAGAAAGAACAAGAGAGAGCAAAAAAGAAGAAAAAGCGGCGCAGGCAAAGAAAGCAGAGGGAAAAGTCTCGTCAGGAAGAACAAAGACGGCGAGAGTGGAGGCTGATTCTGTAGATGAGCTGCTTGAAAAGATCAATGCGCTTGACTGGGATCAGATCAAAGCCGAGGACAAACAGACGACAGGCGGTCGTTTTGATTTCAGCGTATAGGAGTATATATGGAAACAGTAGAAAAAGATACGCTTCCCGTAAAAAGGGGAATCTTGAAGAACAAATACTATTTGTACCTGACGGAATTTTTCGCAGGGATGTCCGTAATGGCGGTAGAACTTGGCGCAAGCAGATTGCTTGCGCCATATTTCAGTTCCTCGCAGATCGTATGGACAATCATTATCGGAACGATCATGATTGCTATGGCGCTTGGAAATATATGGGGCGGCCGGAGCGCCGATCAGAATCCCAACCCGGACAGGCTGTATATTCGTATGATCGTTGCGGCTGTGTGGATCGCGGCAATCCCGGTTCTGGGAAAATATATCATTGTCGGCATATCGGCGCTGCTTGTTTTTACGATCAGCAATAATTTCCTGATCTGTGCAGCGTTTCTGGCCTGCATGGTCATTTTCGTATTTCCGCTCTTTTTACTGGGGACGGTAACGCCGTCTTTGGTAAAATATACGGTGGACAGTCTTGACGACAGCGGAAAAACGGTAGGATCGCTTGGTGCTTTCAATACCATCGGAAGTATTATCGGTACTTTTGTACCGACTTTTGTGACGATTCCGGCAGTGGGGACTTCCATTACATTCCTGATATTTGCAGGCATTCTGCTCTTACTGGCGCTCATCTATTTTATCAGCGTCAAAACGAGAAGGAAAAACTGCATAGCGGGCGTTATTTTATTTGCTGTCTGTGCGTTTGCGGGTACTTCGGGCAGTTTTGCCTTTTGGGAAAAGGATCTCTTGTACGAGGGAGAGTCTATCTATAATTATCTGCAGGTAAAAGAAACAGATGACAGTGTGATCCTGTCTACCAATGTTTTGTTCGGCGTACAGTCGATCATGAAAAAGGACGGCGGCGTTACGGGAATGTATTATGATTATGCCATGGCGGCTCCTGTTATGGCGGGCCGTACAGACGGCGATATTCTGATCCTCGGAATGGGGACCGGAACGTATGCGAAACAGTGTCAGCATTATTATGGAACAACGTCTATAGAGGGCGTGGAGATCGATCAGAAGATCACGGATCTGGCAGGCGCCTATTTTGAACTGCCGGATTCGGTAAATGTTACGACATATGATGGAAGAAGTTATCTGGAAGCGGTTTCCGATACGTATGACGTGATTATGGTAGATGCGTATCAGGATATCACGATCCCTTTCCAGATGTCATCCGCAGAGTTTTTTACACTGGTAAAAGAGCATTTGAAAGAAGACGGCGTGATGGTCGTGAATATGAATATGCATTCGGAAAAAGAGGGCAATATTAACGCATATCTTTCGGATACAATTGCTTCTGTTTTCGATTATGTATATACGGTAGATGTATGGGGATCGACCAACAGGGAATTGTTTGCGACGCAGAATCCCGATGCGCTTTCAGTTTTTGAAGCAGGCAGAGTGCTGATAGAAGACCCGGAACTGCAGATGATGTTAACGAGGGTGTCGGAGAACATTGCGCCGTATGAAAAGGGAAACTATCTGCTGACGGATGATAAAGCGCCGGTGGAACTGCTGGGAATGCAGGTAATCGACGATCTGATCCGCATGGAACTCGTTTATTATAAGGATTTGTTTAAACGCGAAGGGATTGAAGGACTTTTGCAATAACCGTCCTGTACGGACAAAGCGGTTTTCGTATAGATATTCTTTTTTCGGGGATATTAGAAACAGGAAGAATCGACAGATGATCATTCTTTTTACGATACTATTTACCGGAAAGGAAGCGGAAACATGGAATTTAGAAACAGTGAGACCAAGGATAATCTGATGAGGGCTTTTGCCGGAGAGAGTCAGGCAAGGAACCGCTACACGATTGCCGCAGGACAGGCAAGGAACGAAAAACTCTATGTTGTGGAAGCAGTATTTCGTTTTACTGCGGAGCAGGAGAAAGAACATGCGGAAGTTTTTTACAATTATCTGAATGAACTGGCAGGAGAGAACATTGCAATCGACGGCGCTTATCCTGTAGATATTGCAAAAGACGTAGCAGCGCTTCTTCGTATGGCGCAGCATAACGAGTATGAGGAACATGACGACGTGTATCAGAATTTTGCAAAGAAGGCGAAAGAGGAAGGGTTTGATGCAATAGCCGATACGTTTACCCAGATCGCGGAGATTGAGAAGATACATGGCAACAGGTTCGGACAGTTTGCCAAGTGGTTGGAGGATGGGCAGCTTTTTGTATCGGATGTGGAAACGGCATGGATGTGTCTGGAATGCGGGCATATCTATCACGGAACGAAAGTGCCGCCCGCGTGTCCGGTCTGTCATAATGACAGGGGTTATTTTATACGTCTGGAACTGGCACCTTATACGGGAAAGTGCTGTATGTAGCGGGAAACGGAACTGTCTGGAATGGTAGTTCCGTTTTTTCTTAATGTTTTTCAGAATGTTTTTTGCAAAATTACTTTTCGTAATTCATAAGATGTGTTATGATAGATAAAGAATGTTGAAAAATATTGAGGAGTCGATGAAGATGGCCGATACAGAGGCAGAAGAGCGGCTGAAACGGAAAAAAAGGGTCCGTTTATTGAAAAAGTTAATCATCTTCATCCTCGTTATGGCAATACTGATTCCCACAGTATTATGCATTATTTTAGGAACGCAGCTTCATATCGTGCGTAGACAGCTGAGGGAATTACAGGCACAGGCAATCGAAACGGCTGTTATTGACAGTACGGAAGTTCCACAGGAACCGCAGGAAGGGATCGAAGAGCCGGCGGAGGGAACGGGTGCCGAAGCTGAACAGGACACAGAAAGGTACACATCAGATGGCGTTTCCGTCTCAAAGCGTGACAGTGCAGGAGGGCGGGCAGATGAAGAAGAACAGGATATATTTCCGGAAGAGGAAAATGTTCGTAAGGTATATCTGACTTTTGACGATGGGCCAAGCAGCAATACCGATCGGATTTTGGATATTCTTGCAGAGTATGATGTAAAAGCGACTTTTTTTGTAGTAGGGAAAGAAGAGGAAGAATATCAGGCGTTATATAAAAGAATCGTAGAAGAAGGACATACTCTGGCAATGCATTCATACAGTCATAAATATGATGAGATATATCAGTCTGTGGACAGCTATGCGCAGGATTTGAGGAAACTACAGGAGTTTTTGTATGATACGACGGGCGTATGGTGCAGATTCTGCAGGTTTCCGGGAGGAAGCAGCAATACGGTCAGTATGGTAGACATGTATGATCTGATTGATTATCTGGATGAACAGGATATTACCTATTTTGACTGGAATGTTTCATCCGGAGACGCTTCTAACAGCTATATCAGCCCGGAGATGATTTTACGGAATTGTATGGCGACCCTGCCGCAATATCAGGAAAGTATTATTTTGATGCATGATGCATCAAATAAAAATACTACGGTACAGGCTCTGCCGGACCTGATCGAACAGATCCAGGCAATGGACGATACCGTGATCGTTCCGCTTACAGAAGATACGGAACCGATACAACATATCAGTAATGAAAGAAATGGAGGATTATAGAATGGGCTTTTTCTCGGATTTAAAAGATGATTTATCCCAGGCTGTAAATGAACTGATGCCCGAAGAGGAACTTCAGGCGGCTTTGGAAAACGAAGCACAGGCAGCTTCCGAAGAAACGGATGATGCACAGAAGATAGCATTGGAAATGGAGATGGCACAGACATCGTCACCGGAGAGCGATCCTACTTCGGACGATCTGAGTGATATGCTTGACAGGATGGAGGCAATCTCTGCCGGAAATAATGCAGAGGAACCGATCATGGAAGAATTTGTCGAGCCGGCAGCGGAAGAACCGATTATTATGGAAGAAATCGGAATCCCGGCGGAACCTGAGACTGCGGCAGTACAGGAACAAGAGCCTGTGGTTCCGGCGGCAGAAGAACTGACGGCGCAGACACCGATCATAGAAGAACCGGTAATGGAAGTACCGGAAACAGAAAATACAAATCAGGCGCAGGCAAAAGGAAGGGAAGAGATTACTATGGAAATGCAGGCAAGTGTATCAGATGAAACAGCAGTTGTAACAGAAGGAATGTCTATTACGGGTGATATTACTTCCGGAGGTTCTTTGGAGCTGATCGGTACGGTGATCGGTAATATCGAAGTTCTCGGTAAATTGAATGTAACCGGCGCTATTCAGGGAAATTCCAAGGCGGCAGAGATCTATGCGGAAGGCGCAAGAATCAACGGTGAGATTAACAGCGGCGGCAGCGTTAAGATCGGACAAAGCTCTGTAGTGATCGGCAATATCTTTGCAAACAGCGCAGTTGTTGCAGGCGCGGTAAAAGGCGACATCGATGTGCACGGTCCGGTTGTTTTGGATACTTCAGCCATTGTCATGGGCAATATCAAATCCAAATCCGTACAGATCAACAACGGAGCCGTTATCGAAGGTATGTGCTCACAATGTTATGCGGATGTAAATCCGACTTCTTTCTTTGAAGAGATCAAGAAGAGTAAAGAAAAGAACAAAACAAAATAAACAGGACAACAGCATATTGACGGGAGAGTATAGAAAATGCAGCGTGTTTTATTAAAATTGAGCGGAGAAGCATTGGCCGGTGAGAAAAAGACCGGATTTGATGATGAAACGATACGCAAGGTAGCTTTCCAGGTGAAGCAGCTGGTGGAGGATGGCGTTCAGGTCGGCATCGTGATCGGCGGCGGTAATTTCTGGCGCGGACGTTCCAGTGAGAGTATAGACAGGACCAAGGCGGATCAGATCGGGATGTTGGCGACGATCATGAATTGCATATATGTATCGGAGATTTTCCGCAGCGTCGGTATGCTTACGAGTGTTTTGACGCCCTTTGAATGCGGTTCCTTTACGAAATTGTTTTCCAAAGACAGAGCCAATAAATATTTCGGCAAGAACATGGTCGTTTTTTTTGCAGGCGGTACGGGGCATCCGTATTTTTCAACCGATACCGGCGTTGTCCTGCGTGCCGTTGAAGTAGACGCAGATGTGATCCTGTTAGCCAAAGCGGTGGACGGTGTTTATGACGATGATCCGCGTACCAATCCGGCAGCCAGAAAATACGATGAAGTATCTATTGACGAGGTGATCGAGAAGAACCTTCAGGTAGTGGATATGACGGCCTCTATTCTGGCCAGGGATAATAAGATGCCGATGTGGGTATTCGGACTGAATGAAAAAGACAGTATCGTGAATGCATTAAGGGGACAGTTTAGCGGAACGAAGGTTACCGTTGACAGATAAAGAGAGAGGAAGGTATATAGGGTAAGATGGATGACAGGTTAAAACCATATGATGAGAAAATGAAAAAGTCATACGATTTTCTGGTAACGGATCTTGGAACAATTCGTGCAGGCCGTGCCAATCCTCATGTACTTGATCGTATTAAGGTGGATTATTACGGGACACCGACACCGATCCAGCAGGTCGGCAACATTACGGTACCCGATCCGAGAATGATCCAGATCGCTCCCTGGGAGAAAAGTCTGATCAAGGAGATCGAAAAGGCGATCATGACGTCGGACGTCGGCATTACACCGAGTAACGATGGCGCGGTTATCCGCCTCGTGTTCCCGGAACTCACGGAGGAACGCAGAAAAGAGCTGGTAAAAGATATCAAAAAGAAGGGTGAAGAGAACAAAGTCGCGATCAGAAATACCAGACGTGACGGTATGGATGCCTTCAAAAAGCTGGCGAAAATGGAAGTTTCGGAAGACGAGATCAAAGAGCTCGGCGACAAGCTGCAGAAAATAACGGATGCTTATATTAAAGACGTTGATAAGCTTGTAGAAGAGAAATCGAAAGAGATCATGACGGTATAATTTGAATCGAAAGAGTATAAGGGGATTGTGGGGCAGTATCCGCTATCCCCTTTCGCTTATGGCGAAAGTATGGGGAGGCAGACAGTATGGAAGAAGGCATGAAAATACCAAATCATGTGGCGATCATTCTGGACGGAAACGGCAGATGGGCAAAAAGTAAAGGTATGCCCAGAAATTACGGACATGTGCAGGGAGCCAAAAACGTGGAAGTTATCTGCGAAGAGGCTTACCGGATGGGGATACAATATCTGACGGTCTATGCCTTTTCCACAGAAAACTGGAACAGACCGAAGGATGAAGTGGATGCATTGATGAAACTGCTTCGAAATTATATGAAGACCTGTTTGAAGACGGCGGCCAAAAACAATATGTGTGTCCGCGTAATTGGAGATAAGACCGGTCTGGATGATGATATCAGGGAACGGATCGCGCAGCTTGAAGAAGCGACGAAAGACAATACGGGGCTTCATTTCCAGATCGCTTTAAATTACGGCGGAAGGGACGAGATTATACGGGCGGTGCGTAAGCTGGCGGCGCAGGTAGAATCCGGCACGCTGCGTATAGAGGATATTACGGAGACGCTTTTTGACGATACGCTGGATACGCATCATCTGCCGGAGCCGGATCTGCTGATCCGAACCTGTAACGAGCAGCGGATATCCAATTTCCTTCTGTGGCAGCTTGCCTATACGGAATTTTATTTCACGCAGGCGGCCTGGCCCGATTTCTCCAAAGAGGAATTGGAAAAAGCCATTGTGTCATATAATAAGAGAGACAGAAAATATGGCATGGTAAAGGAAGGATAGATGAATAAAGGAAAGGTATGATTTGACATGTTTCGTACGAGATTACTCAGCGGTATTGTGCTGGTTATCCTTGCCTTTGCCGTTATCATGGCGGGAGGCTGGGTGCTTGCGGCAGTACTTTGCGCGGTTTCTTTGACAGCCTATCGTGAACTGACAAAGGCAACCATTGTGCATACGAAGGAAAAGGCGTATAATGCTTTGGAAATTACAGGCAGCATTTTGATTCTGCTCTATTACGCAGGACTTTATCTGGGCATGTGTTTTATGAGAGAATATGACAGAAGCATCATTTATTATATGCTGACGTTCTGTGTGACTGCGGCCATTGCTTCCTTTTTGTTCGTATACGTGTTCAGTTTTCCCAAGTTCCAGGCAGGACAGGTGATGGCGGCCTTTTTTGAGTTTATGTATGCGCCGGTGCTTTTGTCTTTCCTGTATATGATCAGACAGGGCTGGAGTCATGGTCTCTATCTGGTGGGACTTATCTTTTTATGTTCCTGGGGAAGCGATACGTGTGCTTATTGTGTCGGCGTGCTGTTTGGAAAACATAAGATGGCCCCCAGATTAAGTCCGAAGAAATCTGTGGAAGGCGGTATCGGCGGTGTGGCCGGGGCGGCAATTCTGGTCGGGTTATACACTTATTTTGTGATCAATCCTTTTTCGGCGGAGCCGTTTCGTCTGAATTTGGGCAGCGCCATGTGTCTTGGCGCAGTAGGCGCACTGATTTCCATGGTGGGAGATCTGGCGGCATCGGCGATCAAAAGAGACTATGACATCAAAGATTACGGGAAACTGATACCAGGACACGGCGGCATTATGGACCGCTTCGACAGCATCATCATGGTAGCGCCGCTCATTTTCTTCGGGTTATCCCTGATTGCACCATAGAGAGAACACAGATAGGAGTATATATGAAAAAAATAGCAATACTTGGTTCCACAGGCTCCATCGGCACACAGACACTGGAAATCGTGCGGCAAAATCCCGATCTGGAGGTGGCGGCGCTTTCTGCCGGAAGCAATGTGGAACTTATGGAGAAACAGATCAGAGAATTCCATCCGCGCAAGGCGGCAATGTGGAGTGAAAAAGCGGCAGCGGACTTAGCCGGCAGAGTGGCGGATCTGGACGTGGAGATCGTGTACGGAATGGAAGGACTGTTAGAAATAGCGGCGGCGGAGGAAGCGGAGATTCTGGTGACCGCGATTGTCGGCATGATCGGTATCAGACCGACGATTGCGGCGATCGAGCAGGGCAAAACAATCGCGCTTGCCAATAAAGAAACGCTTGTTACTGCCGGACATCTGATCATGCCGCTTGCAAAGAAGCACGGCGTGTCCATTCTGCCGGTAGACAGTGAACACAGTGCGATATTTCAATCCATGAACGGGGAAAACAAAGAACGGATCAGCAAGATCATCCTGACGGCTTCCGGAGGGCCTTTCCGCGGGAAGAAAAGAGACGAACTTGCAAAGATGACGATAGAAGACGCTTTAAAGCATCCGAACTGGTCTATGGGGAAAAAAGTGACGATAGACTCCGCTTCTTTAGTCAATAAAGGGCTGGAAGTCATGGAGGCAGGGTGGCTGTTTGACGTTCCGCTTGAAAAGATTCAGGTAGTCGTGCATCCGCAGAGTATCGTCCATTCCGCGGTAGAATATGAGGATGGCGCCATTATGGCACAGCTTGGCGTGCCGGATATGAAACTGCCGATCCAGTATGCGCTTTTTTATCCGGACAGAAGACCGATGCCCGGCAAAAGAGTGGATCTGTTTGCACTCGGGCAGCTTACTTTTGAAAGACCGGATACGGATACGTTCCGGGGGCTGGCGCTTGCCTATGAAGCGGCAAAGACCGGCGGCAGCATGCCGACAGTCTATAATGCGGCCAATGAGAAGGCTGTTGCCCTTTTTGTTGAACGTAAAATCGGCTTTTTGCAGATTCCGGAATTAATTGAGCAGTGCATGGGGAATCATAAAGTAATAAAGAACCCTTCCGTAGAAGAGATTCTACATGCGGAAGCGGAAACATATGAATTAATAGAGCAGGTGATGATGTGATTGTGACGATTATTTTATTTCTGATCATTTTTGGCATTGTGGTGATATCCCATGAGTTCGGCCATTTTATTATCGGAAAAAGAAACGGCATCCGTGTCGTGGAGTTTGCGGTCGGTATGGGACCTACGTTATTCTCGTTCCAAAAAGGAGAGACAAAGTATTCTTTAAAACTGCTGCCGTTTGGCGGCGCCTGTATGTTTGATGGCGACGACGGACTTGCGGGAGAAAACGGTGAGATCGACGAGCATTCTTTTCTGGCGGCGCCTGTGTGGGCAAGGATCGCATCCGTGTTTGCCGGCCCGCTTTTCAATTTTCTATTGGCGTTTATTTTTTCGCTGATCGTTGTGGCGTTTAACGGTTCGGACAGACCCGTGATACAACAGGTCGTGGACAATTCCGCAGCGCAGGATGCCGGTCTGCTGCCCGGGGACGAGATTATAAAGATCAACGGTGAAAGAACATATCTTTCCCGTGAAATTACGCTGATCTCCGCATTGAACCGCGGAGAGGACATGGATATTCAGGTAAAAAGAGATGGCCAGATACAGAATATTGCACTGACACCGCGTTACAGTGAAGCAGATGGCAGATATTATATCGGTCTGATATCGGGGGAAGAGATCAGGTGCAATCCGTTTCAGGTGTTTCAGTACAGCGTATATGAGATGCGTTATTGGGTGAAGATGACTTATAAAAGTCTTCTCATGATGCTGCAGGGACGTGTGACCAAAGATGAGGTTTCAGGACCGATTGGAATTGCGCAGATGGTCGGGGATAATTATGAAGTAGCCAAATCTTATGGTACTTCCGTCGTTATTTTTACGATGATGAATATTGTTATTTTGCTGTCGGTCAACCTGGGCATTCTGAATCTTCTGCCGATTCCGGCGCTGGACGGCGGCAGGCTTGTATTCATGTTCATCGAAGTGCTGCGCGGCAAACCGATTGCCCCGGAAAAAGAGGGTATGGTGCATTTTGCAGGTCTGGTCGTGCTGATGGTGCTGATGGTCTTTGTCATGTATAATGATATCATGCGCATCATCCGTTAATTTTCTTACGCAGATTTACTAAATTACCCCCGGATTTTTTGGGTATGTTGTATTCTTGTAAAATTCCGGGATATCAGGTATAATCATGACACATGACAGTACGGCATGTGTCATTTTTCTTTAACATAAGAATGACTCGCGAAGCGCGGCATTCGTTGTTTTATCATTTTCGCGGCAGTGTTCACTGCATTAATCAGAACAGACATTTTGTACGATGGAGAAGTTGTAGTTACGGTTTCCGGTAAAACCGAAGAAACGCAGGGGAAAGTATGGTAAGTGTATATTGGGAAAAAGGACCGTTCCGGCAGACCAATCAGGATTCGCTTGTGGTACTGCAGGCATTGACAATGCGGGGACGTGTGCTGCTGGCCGCCGTGTGCGATGGTATGGGCGGTCTGGATGCGGGAGAATGTGCGAGCGGTTACCTGACGGAAGAACTCGTCACATGGTTTTATGATGGCCTGCTTCCGGCGCTTGCAAAAAGAAAGCCGTTATGGGTGATCAGACGCAGGGCAGAAAGAAAGATCTATCAGGTACAGAGCAGGCTTGAGCGGTATAGCGTAAAACAGAATCTGGAAATGGGCACGACATTGTCCCTTTTGGTAATCTGGGAGAAGAAATATCTGCTCTGGCATCTTGGAGACAGCCGGATCTATCGCATATCCGGAAAAAAGAGGGTAAAAACCAGGCAGCTTACCGTAGATCATGCGGACGCGCATAAGCGGCTGACCAAATGCGTAGGCAGTTTCGGCTTCTTCCTCCCCGACTTTAAAATGGGGACGGTCAAAAAGAACGAAGCGTTTCTGATCTGCAGCGACGGGTTCTGGAATAAGATCACGATAAACGAGATCGGAGAAGTTCTTTCTCCTTTCGGGATGACGGAAGAACGCTGCGACAGGCGGCTTCGGGAGATCGGGGAAGCGGCGCTGCAAAGAGGAGAACGGGACAATTTGTCGGCTGTCTATATAAAATGTTGATAAGTTTCGGGAAAAGGAGGCAGACTTGGATAAAATTTTAATGGAAAAATATGAACTTCGCAAAATACTGGGAGAAGGCGGCAGCAGTATCGTGTATCTGGCCTGGGACAGGCATCTGGAACGCTTCGCTGCCGTTAAGGAAGCAAAAAGCACAGGAACGGAAGCGGACGATATTTTAAAAAAAGAGCGGGAACTGTTAAAGTCTTTGTCCCATCCGATGCTGCCCGTCCTGTACGATTTCTTTCAGGAGGACAGGCAGTATCTGGTCATGGAATACATAGAAGGAATAAGTTTACATAACTATATAGAAAGAGAAGGCGCGGTAACGGAAGAAAAGGCATGTGAATGGGCGCTGCAGTTACTGGGACTGCTGTCGTATCTGCACGCGGGGAATCCGCCCGTGATCTACAGAGATCTGAAGCCGGACAATATCATCATCTGTCCGGATGGCGGTCTGCGGGTGGTAGATTTCGGCGCCGCATTATTTATCCGCTATCAGGATCCGGGAGCGGAAGACATGGCAGGGACGATAGGATATGCGGCGCCGGAACAGTTCGGACGGGAAGGCATGAGAGATGGCAGAGCGGATGAACGGAGCGATATTTATACGTTTGGCGCAACTTTTTATCATATGCTGACAGGATATAATCCGTCGTTTCCGCCATGCGGCATCCGCCCGGTGCGGTGTATGAATCCGCTGCTGACGACCGCAGTTGAACAGATTGTCGAAAAGTGTACGAAACCCGAACCGGACAGGCGCTATCAGACGGTGGAAGAAGTAAGAAGAGATTTACTGCAGAGGGCTTCTTGTAAAAGAAAAAGGATATTCAGAAGCAAAGAGCGTTATATGATCCGGAAGATAGAAAAACGGATCCGTTTAACGCAGAAAAAAACAGTCGGCTTACTCGCCTGTGCAATATTCCTCTCCGGTATGGCGGCCGCCCTGTTCGGACTAACCGTGAGAGGAAGGGAACGGCCGCTGCCGGTTATTTTATATAATGCGCAGGGACAGAAGGTTATCGTCCGCTATGACAGCGTGTATGAAACCGATGGCAGCCTGATTATAGAGCTGGAGCCGCAGTTGTTTCCCTTAGAGGGGATACAGGCGCTTTCCGTCAGTCTGACAGACTGCGGCAGCGGCGAAAAGAGAGAGCGTATCTTTTATATACAAAGGAGCGGGATAGAGTAGGATAAAAAAATTCTGCAGTATCCGGGAAAAGAATTGTTTTCCGACGCAGAGGTGGTTTATAATAAAGTATAATGTCTTCCGATAAGAAGAAAGAACAGAAATGAGGTAGAAATATGCACAGAGAACATACAAGGACCGTAACGATCGGCGATAGAGTGATCGGCGGCGGCAATCCTGTTTTAATACAGTCCATGACCAATACAAGGACGGAAGATGCTGAGGCAACAACGGCACAGATCCTGCGTTTGGAGCAGGCGGGATGTGAGATCATCCGTGTTACGGTACCTACGATCGAAGCGGCGCAGGCCATTGCGGAAATTAAGAAAAGGATCCATATTCCGCTGGTAGCGGATATTCATTTCGACTATAAGATGGCAATCGCAGCGATCGAAAACGGCGCAGATAAGATCCGTATCAATCCTGGCAATATCGGCGGCAGAGAAAAACTGGCGGCAGTGGTAGCCGCAGCCAGGGAAAGGAATATTCCGATCAGAGTCGGTGTCAACAGCGGTTCTTTGGAGAAAGAACTGGTTGAGAAGTATCATGGCGTAACGGCGGAAGGGATCGTAGAGAGCGCTCTGGATAAGGTACATATGATAGAGGAGGAAGACTATGAGAACATGGTCATCAGCATCAAATCATCCGATGTGCTGATGTGCATCAGAGCGCATGAGATTCTGGCAAAAAAGACTTTGTATCCTTTGCACGTCGGCATTACGGAATCGGGCACGCTGCTTAGCGGGAATATCAAATCAGGGATAGGTCTTGGGGTGATCCTCTATCAGGGGATCGGTGATACGATACGGGTTTCTCTGACGGGAGATCCGGTAGAGGAGATTAAATCAGCGAAACTGATCCTGCGGACACTCGGTCTGCGCAAAGGCGGTATCGAAGTTGTCTCCTGCCCGACCTGCGGCAGAACGAAGATAGATCTGATCGGCCTTGCGAATCAGGTGGAAGCCATGACGGCGGATATTCCGCTGGATATTAAAGTGGCGGTCATGGGATGCGCCGTTAACGGACCGGGAGAAGCGAAAGAAGCAGATATCGGTATTGCAGGCGGTATCGGCGAGGGTTTATTGATAAAGCGTGGAGAAATTATCAGGAAAGTACCGGAGGAGGAATTGTTAAATACCCTGCGGGAGGAACTGCTCCACTGGCAAGAATAGGTTAAAAAGCGGTTATTCTGAATCCGCTTCATGGAGGATCGCATTGGCTAAGAAGTTTTTTGACGTATTTCCGACTTTAAAACTGGATAGTGGGATGACGGATCTGTTTGAACAGGTCATGGTGGAAAAAATTTCTGCAACGAAACGGAAAGATTTTTTGCGGATCTATCTTTCTTCGGACAGACTGATACAGAAAGAAGATATATTCCGTGTGGAACAGGAGATGAAAAGGCAGTTTTTCCCCAACATGCCCATAACGCTCCGTATTTATGAAAGATATCACCTTTCCGCCCAGTATAATCCGCAGAAGCTTATGGATATCTACCGTGAGAGCATTTTGCTGGAGCTGCGGGAATATTCGCCGATCGAATATAACCTGTTTAAGAACGCGGATATAACGTATCCTTCCGAAAAACAGATTATGTTAACCATTGAGGATACGGTCATGGGAAAGGGGAAGTCAGAGGAACTCGTACGGATCCTCGAGAAGATCTATAACGAAAGATGCGGTCTGTCCGTGGAGGTTCTGACTGCGTACAAAGAACATAAGACCGGGAAATATAAAGAAGATGACGATAAGAAGCTGGCAATGCAGATTGCGGCGATCTCAGCCAGAGCCGGTTACGGGAATGCAGTTTCAGAAGATGCAGATATGTCCGAGGGAATGGACGGTCAGGTACTGTCTGCATCTGTGCAGGATGCGGCAGCAGGATCAGGGCAGAATATGGTAAAAGGCGTTTCGTCCGATGGCGGGGCCGTGAAAACGGATAAAACAGACCGGATGGCCGGCATGGGAGCGCCGGGAAAGACTGGTGCGGCCGGCAGGACAGGCGCGGCCGGCAAAGGCGATATGCGCCGTGCGCTGAAACGCTCCGACAATCCGGATGTTTTATTCGGCAGGGATTTTGACGAAGAGGCGATGCCTATGGAGGAAGTCATAGGAGAGATCGGGGATATCGTCGTGCGCGGCAGGGTTCTGAATATGGATAAACGTGAGATCAAGAATGAGAGAATGATTCTGATCTATGATATTTCGGACTTTACCGATACGATGACAATCAAGATTTTTATAACGAACGAGCAGTATGAAGAGCTGACGGCAGAGCTTAAGCCGGGGGCTTTTGTGAAGATCAAGGGTACGGCGATCGTAGATAAATTTGACCATGAGCTGACGGTAGGTTCTGTTTACGGGGTGAAAAAGATACCGGATTTCACGGTATCGCGCGTAGATACGAGCGTGCATAAGCGGGTGGAACTGCACTGCCATACGAAAATGAGCGATATGGACGGTGTGTCGGAAGTGAAAGACATTGTAAAAAGAGCCTATAAATGGGGGCATCAGGCGATCGCCATAACCGATCACGGCGTGCTGCAGTCTTTCCCGGACGCCAATCATGTCTGGGAGGATCTGTGGAAGGCAGAGAAAAGCAAGAGAAAAGATGCCGGTGAAGAAGAACCGGACAAACAGGACTTTTTTAAGATCATTTACGGTGTGGAAGCTTACCTGGTCGACGATCTGAAAGAAATTGTCACAAATGATAAAGGGCAGGATCTGACAGCATCTTTTGTGGTATTCGATATCGAGACGACGGGGTTTTCGCCGGTGAATAACAGGATCATAGAGATCGGGGCAGTCAGAGTGGAAAACGGATCGATAACGGATCGGTTCTCTGCTTTTGTCAATCCGGATGTGCCGATTCCGTATGAAATTGAAAAACTGACGGGGATCCGTGACGATATGGTGATGGGAGAGCCGCAGATAGATGTCATTTTGCCGCAGTTTCTGCAGTTTTGTGAAGGGGCGGTCCTGGTGGCGCACAATGCCGGTTTTGATATGAGTTTTATCATGGAAAACTGTGACAGAATGGATATCGCACATGATTTTACGTATGTCGATACGGTAGGGATCGCCAGGGTATTGCTGCCCGGACAGGCGAAGCATACGCTTGATGCCGTGGCCAAAACGCTTGGAGTATCGTTGGAGAATCATCACCGCGCGGTAGACGATGCGGAAGCGACGGCGGAGATCTTTGTGAAATTTATTCCGATGTTTGCGGAAGCGGGTGCAGAGACGCTTGCCCAGGTAAACGCCATGGGCAAATCCAGTCCCGATATTGTAAAAAAACTGCCTACTTACCATGCGATCATCTTAGCCAAGAACAATGTGGGGCGTATGAATCTGTACCGCCTTGTTTCGGAGTCCCATTTGCATTATTTCGCCAGAAGGCCGCGGATTCCCAAGAGTCTGTTTATGCAGTACCGGGAAGGACTTCTGCTTGGCAGCGCCTGTGAAGCAGGGGAACTTTACCGCGCCCTGCTTGATGGCAGATCGGATGCGGAGATTGCCAGAATTGTCCGTTTCTATGATTATCTTGAGATTCAGCCGCTTGGCAATAACAGGTTTATGATAGAGTCCGAAAAACTGCCGCAGATCAATTCCATGGAAGATATTATGGAGATCAACAAAAAAATCGTGAAGTTGGGAGAGCAGTTTCATAAGCCGGTGGCAGCGACATGCGACGTGCATTTTCTCGATCCGGAAGATGAGATATACCGCCGGATCATTATGGCAGGACAGCATTTTTCCGATGCGGATAACCAGGCGCCTTTGTATCTGCGGACAACGGAGGAGATGCTGGAGGAGTTTGCCTATCTTGGCAGCGACAAGGCAAAAGAGGTCGTGATCACCAATACGAACCGGATCGCAGATATGATAGAATGTATGTCTCCGGTACGGCCGGATAAATGCCCGCCGGTCATTGCGGACAGCGATAAACAGCTGACGGATATCTGTTATAAAAAGGCGCATGAACTGTACGGAGAAAAACTGCCGCAGATCGTGGAAGACCGTTTGGAGAAAGAACTGCATTCCATTATCTCCAACGGCTTTGCCGTTATGTATATCATTGCGCAGAAATTAGTGTGGAAATCGGTGGAGGACGGTTATCTGGTAGGATCCAGAGGTTCCGTCGGTTCTTCCTTTGTGGCCAATATGGCGGGTATCACAGAAGTAAATTCACTAAGTCCGCATTATCTGTGTCCAAATTGTCATTACTATGATTTCGATTCGGAAGAAGTAAGCGCTTTCAGCGGCGGCGCAGGATGCGATATGCCTGATAAAGACTGTCCTGTCTGCGGTACGCCGCTGCAGAAAGAAGGATTTGATATTCCGTTTGAAACGTTCCTCGGATTCAAAGGCGATAAAGAGCCGGATATCGATCTTAACTTTTCCGGAGAATACCAGAGTAAGGCGCATAAATATACGGAAGTTATTTTCGGACACGGGCAGACTTATCGTGCGGGAACGATCGGCACGCTGGCGGATAAGACGGCGTACGGGTATGTAAAAAACTATTATGAAGACCGCGGTGTACAGAAAAGAGTCTGTGAGATCAACCGGCTCGTTTCCGGCTGTACCGGCGTCAGAAGAAGTACGGGCCAGCATCCGGGCGGTATCGTCGTATTGCCGGTAGGGGAGGATATCAATTCTTTTACGCCGGTCCAGCATCCGGCCAATGATATGAAGACCGATATCGTAACCACGCATTTTGATTATCACTCAATCGATCACAATCTGCTCAAATTAGATATACTCGGGCATGATGATCCGACGATGATCCGTATGCTGCAGGATATGACGGGGATCGATCCGGTGAAGATTCCGCTTGACGATAAACAGGTGATGTCGCTTTTTGCATCCACAGAAGCGTTAGGCGTGACGCCGGATCAGATCGGCGGCTGTAAGTTAGGGTGTCTCGGCATCCCGGAATTCGGCACGGAATTTGCCATGCAGATGGTCATCGATGCCAAACCGAAATGTTTTACCGACCTTGTGCGGATCGCAGGGCTCGCACACGGAACCGATGTGTGGTTAGGAAATGCCCAGACATTGATCGAAGAGGGAACGGCGACGATCTCCACGGCAATCTGCTGCCGTGACGATATTATGATCTATCTGATGCATATGGGCGTGGAACCGGCGCTTTCATTTACCATTATGGAGAGCGTGCGTAAGGGCAAAGGATTAAAACCCGAATGGGAAGAGGCTATGGTGGCGGCAAATGTGCCGGAATGGTATATCTGGTCGTGTAAGAAGATCAAATATATGTTTCCGAAGGCGCATGCGGCGGCTTATGTTATGATGGCATGGCGCATCGCTTATTGCAAGATCAATTATCCGCTGGCGTATTATGCCGCCTTTTTCAGCATCCGTGCATCGGGATTTTCCTACGAGCTGATGTGTCAGGGACAGCAGCATTTACTGGATATGATAGCGGATTATAAGCGCAGAAGCGATACTCTTTCGAAGAAAGAGCAGGATTCCTACCGGGATATGAAGATCGTGCAGGAGATGTATGCAAGAGGATTTGAATTTGCACCGATCGACATTTTTACTGCGCAGGCGAGACTGTTCCAGGTAGCAGGCGTCAATCAGCTGATGCCGTCCTTAAACAGTATCGACGGACTTGGTGAAAAGGCGGCGGAAGCCGTTGTGGAAGCGGCCAAAGATGGACCGTTCCTTTCGAAAGACGATTTCAGACAGCGCACGAAGGTTTCCGCAACGGTAACGGAATTTATGGACAGCCTGGGACTGCTTGGCGATCTGCCGGAGTCAAACCAGATCAGTCTGTTTGATTTTGCGATGTAGTAAGAGCGGGCGTTTCCTGTAGATTTTGATTAAAGGATACAGGGCGCCAATCTTTACAAACAACGGGCAAAATGGTATACTCTTAAGCAACAAAACAAAAAGGAGGAATTTCATATGTCACATGGAAAAGGTCTTTCCGCAGACGAAGCGCTGCTCAAATTACAGCAGGGCAACGAAAAATATTTAAATGCATCCGCAAATCCGGGAGATGTATCTCCTGCCATACGTAAGGATACATGCGAAAATGGCCAGCATCCGTATGCAACCGTTATCACCTGTTCCGATTCCCGCGTTATTCCGGAGAGTATTTTCTCGGCAGGCATCGGTGAGTTGTTCACCATTCGCGTTGCGGGAAATGTTGTTAACAATTTCGAGATCGGAAGCGTAGAATATGCGGCAGATCATCTTGGAACAAATCTGGTCGTTGTGCTCGGCCACACGAACTGCGGCGCCGTAGGAGCGGCAATGAGCGGCCCCGGAGAAGGGTTTATCAAATCCATTACGGATGAGATACAGGCTGCAATAGGGGATGAAAAGGACGGATATAAAGCAAGCTGTCTGAATGTCAGAAACAGCATAGCTAAAATTGAAAAGAGCTTACATATTCCCGCAGGCCAGGACAAAGACGGTTTAAAAGTAGTAGGGGCAATCTATCATATCGAAGATGGTCATGTGGAATTTATGAAATAAAGAGAACGATGTATGGAACCGGCAGTCCTGCCGGTTCTTTTTTTGTGCCCATTTTTGGAGCCGTTCATATAATAGAGCATAGGAAAAAAGGAGAAATTTGAGTTTATGGCTATCGGTTACTTAATTGTACAGGCGAAGACCGCTCACGACGCCATTCCCTTAGAAGGCGTAAGGATCAGGATCACGGATGACGAAGGACAAAGCGTCTATGAACTGGTAACGGATGAAAGCGGCCTGGCGCCGCTTGTTTCTTTAGAAACGGTGGGCAGGGAGCTTTCTTTGGACCCGTATTATATCGGAAATCCCTATGTAGGCTATAATGTGTTTGCGCAGGCAGCAGGGTTTGATTCCATGTCCATTAAGGGGATTCCCATTTATGATGGAGAGACTGCGATCCAGCAGCTTATGCTGACGCCGATGCAGGGAAGTGCAAGGAATGCATCTACAACGGAAATTTCGTTAAATAAGCCTGCTGCGTCCATGCGTGAGGGACGCTATCAGGAAGCGCCCGTCTCGGAACCGCGTGTCCTGCGTCAGGTTGTGATTCCCGATCCGATCACGGTACACTTGGGACGCCCTTCCGCTTATGCCTCCAATGTACAGGTATCTTTTCCGGATTATGTCAAAAACGCAGCCAGCAGTGAAATTTATCCTACCTGGCCGGAAGCTGCCCTGCGGGCCAATATCTATGCGATCATCACGTTTGCGCTGAACAGGGTTTTTACGGAATGGTAGCGAAACCAACGTCTGTTCGGGAATGTGACAGGCCCGCGTTTCATAAGATTTCATTAAGAAAAAACAGGAACAGAGAGTATGAAAGTAATTTTGGAATCTGCCCGGTCTTCCGAACAGGAACAGTTGGAAGAGACCGTGAAGGAGGAAGTGAGAGAACTTCTTATGGATATGCTGCGGGAATACCTGCGGAGAAAAGGAGACAGCGCCTTATGAAAAGAGTCAGAATGCTGCTGCGCGTCAGTTCCAACCAGCAGCTGGAAGCAGACGGCGATCTGTCTGTGCAAAGGCAGCTTGTGAAGGAATATGTGGAAAAACAAAAAGACTGGAAACTGGATGAGAAAGAGTATTTTGAGGGAAGCAGCAGCGCCTATAAAAATACGGTGATGGACAGGGATATTTTGAAAGAGGCATTAAATGACGCGGCGGCCCGGGAATACGATATTCTTGTGACCTATAAAGACGACAGGATCGGACGCAGGATGTGGGAGATCGGAGCATACGTTATGACGTTAAAAAGCAACGGGGTGGACATTTATACCGTAAAAGATGGCTGTATATCACCCGAAAATGACGATATCATGGGCCAGATGGTATTGGCGCTCAGATACGGCAGCGCACAAAAGAGCAGTTCCGATACCGGCATGCGGGTAAAGGATACGGCACAGAAGCTGGTGCAGAAAGGCAGATTTATGGGAGGAACGGCGCCCTACGGCTATGAACTGGTATTATCGGGAGAGATCAGCAAGCACGGGAGAGCGCTGCATAAGCTGCAGATCATACCGGAACGGGCAAAGGCCGTCCGCTATATCTTTCATCTGTCTTTGTACCGGGAGTACGGTTCTGCGAAGATTGCAAAGAAATTGAACGAGGATGCACATTATAAGCTGTTAGCGCCGAATGACACCTGGAAAAGCGCGACGGTGACCAGCATTCTGACCAATCCGATCTATGCGGGATACACAGCCTATAAACGCAGGGAGCACAGAAACGGCCAATATCACAGACTGGACAGTGTAGACTGGATAAGAGCCGAAGTCCCGAATGAAGAGATCCGTATTATCGATCAGGACATATGGGATAAAACACAGGCAAAGCGCAAATGCAGGGCAGCGAAGTTCTGCCAGGGCGCGGGGCGGGAAAACGTCAGAATTGCCGGCAAAAAAGATGGTATGCTGTCGTTAATTGACGTTATTTACTGCGGGCACTGTGGGCGGAAACTGACAAACGGAACCAAATACAGCTATTGGACGATCAAGGCAACCGGGGAAAGACGGGCCTGTAAGATCCCCCTATACCGTTGTCCGGCGATGCAGGAAGGGATGCCGCATCAGGGCAGGGGACAATTTAGAGCCGACAAAATAGAAGCGGTCGTATATGACTATATAGGCAGATATCTCAACAGAATGCAGGAGAGCACAGAGATGATACAGGAGATCGAAGCATGCCGGAACGAGGAAAAGGAAGTGCTTGAAAATGAGATGAAAAGACTTTCGGGAGAACTGGAAAAGATCGTTCATGGCATTGCGCTGATGCAGAGCCGTATTCCGGATGCCATGAGCGGGGCATATCCTCTGCGTATAGAAGAGATTGCGGCGGCGATCGGGCGGCAGCGGGACAAAGAAATGACATACAGACGACTGCTCGATGAGAAAACAAAGCTCTTGGCAGAAAACGATCTGCGTTATGGCTGTCGGGAGAAAGTAAAGGAGACGATGCCATCTTTTGCCCGGCTTTTTCAGGAGGCCGACAGGCATACACAGCGGGTACTTGTGAATACAATGATCGAACGCATTGAAGTGACAGGAGAACAGGTCGTGATCCGGTTTAAAATGCAGACAGGCGTGTGAAGACGGTCTGCCGGCAAAGCAGCGGAGGAACGTCAAATGAGCGGTGGTCGCAGGGTACAGAAGCCGCGGCTACAATTTTGACATTACGAACAGTACGGCGTATGATCAGGCTTTCGTTTATGGAAGACCAACCTATGAATCGATTAACAGGATCGTAGACGAGATCTTTAATGAATATGTCCGTAGACAGGGACAGGAAGCGCCCTATTTTACGTCTTTTTGCAATGGTACGACAACGACCTGTTCGGGGTTGTCGCAGTGGGGTTCTGTTACGCTTGCCCAGAGAGGACTTTCTCCGCTGCAGATCCTGCGCAATTATTATCCGGACGATATTGAGATTGCGGAGACAGATACGGTTACCGGTGTACTTTCATCCTATCCCGGCACTGTTTTACAAAGCGGAAGCACGGGTCTTGCCGTAGAGACGATCCAGACTTACTTGAACAGAATACGAAGAAATTATCCTGCGATTCCGCTGATTACTGATGATACAGGGACGTTCGGCCCTACGACCAGGGCGGCCGTTACGAAATTCCAAAGTATTTTCAATCTGCTGGCCGATGGCATTGTCGGGAAAGCTACCTGGTATAAGATTTCCGAAATATATACGGCCGTAACGAGGCTTGCGGAGTTAGACAGTGAAGGAACTTCGCTCGGGATCGGTACGGTTCCGCCTTCATCCGTACTGCGGCAGGGGTCAGGCGGAGCGGATGTTATTACGTTGCAATATCTGCTCAATGTGATCTCGGAGTTTTATCCTTCCGTACCGGCCATAGCCCAGGACGGTATTTTCGGAAACGGTACGAGGCAGGCGGTAATTGCTTTTCAGCAGTTAAAGAACCTGACGCCCGATGGAATCGTCGGAGCAGTTACATGGAGAGCGCTCTATGACGTTTATCAGGGAATTGAGAATAACGTTCCTCCGGGAGGAGGCGGAGCCGGCAGCGGCGAAATGGAATATGTTGTCCGTGCGGGAGATACGTTATGGCTGTTAGCGCAAAGATTCGGTACGACAGTGGATGCGATCAAAAGGCTGAACGGCCTGACAAGCGACAATCTGAGCATCGGTCAGGTACTCAGAATACCGACCGCATCCAACGATTCCTATTTTGAATATACGGTGCGTTCCGGCGACACGTTGTGGCTGCTGGCACAGCGCTTCGGTACGACGGTAGACGCGATCAGACGGCTGAACGGCCTCTCGGGCAGTGCGCTGAGCATCGGTCAGGTACTGAGGATTCCGAGTAACGGTTGATGGCTTGTGCGAATCTTTCGAATAAGATATAATGAGTGTTGGTAAGAAACGCCGGCCGATTGTTCCGGCGGACTCGGAACAGGAAAATCTTGACGTCCGGCTTCGTATATGATGCGGGGCCGGCGAAGACGAACGCACAGGGAGGAACGGATGGGGAAATTTAAAAAAAATATTCAAAAGATCGGAGAAATTCTGGAACTGATCGTAGCGGTACTGGTGCTGACAGGTATTATTCTGTCAGTCTGCAGTCTGGTCAAAGATTTTGCCATTTTCAGGACTTTGTTGGACGATACGGCATCATTCAGAACTTATCTTGACGATATATTTGTCATTGTGATCGGGATCGAGTTTCTGCAGATGTTCTGCCGGCCGAATTCAGACAATATTATGGAGGTGCTGATCTTTCTGGTAGCCCGTCATATGATCGTCAGCACGACGACGCCGTATGAAGATTTTGTGTCGGTCATCAGTATCATTTTACTGTGTGTTCTGCGCCGGCATCTGCATAATACAAGGGAAAAGGACAAAACGAAAACAGAAGCGGAAGGAGAAGAAGTTATATGAATGCATTCAGAATCATTACCATGCTTTTTCCGGAGGGAAAAAAGAAAGCACTGACACTTAGTTATGACGATGGTACGGTATTGGACCGCCGGCTCGTGGAGATTATGAACCGCTGCGGTGTAAAGGGAACTTTTAACTTAAATGCCGGCACGCTCGATAGAGGAGAGGCTGAAACAGACGCCGGAAGAGTGACGAGGGAGTCTGTCATAACCCTTGCGGAGATCCCGGCACTGTATGCCGGACATGAGGTCGCAACACACGCTTCAAAGCATACGTCGCCGGTAGACTGCGGCAGCGTGGCGCTATATGAGATTCTGGAAGACAGAAGAGTCTTTGAGAGCGTTCTGCCGTATCTTGTTACCGGACATGCTTATCCGTTCGGTATTTATAATAAAGATGTTTTTGCCATGTTAAAGGCAGCAGGCATCCGCTATGCCCGTACGGTCGCATCGACAGGCGGCTTCGAACTGCCGGAGAATTTCCTCGAATGGCATCCGACGACGCATCATGCGGATCCGCGTCTCATGGAACTGGCGAAACGATTCTGTGAAGAGGAAAAAGGAGACGCAAAGCTCTTTTATCTGTGGGGACACTCTTTTGAATTCGAACGGGAGAATAACTGGCATGTCATAGAGGAATTCCTTACATATATGAAAAAATTCTCCGATACGATATGGATGGCGACAAACGGTGAGATCGTCGATTATGTGACGGCGTATAAAAACCTTGTTTTTTCGGCGGACGGTTCTAAAGTCTATAATCCGTCGCTGCAGACAGTATGGCTTTCATCAGGCGGGAACGTGTTCCGTATCGCGCCGGGTGAGATCAATACGGAAGGGATATTGTAAAAAGCGAAAGAACATGAAAAAAGATACATTTTATAAACAGATCTATAAACTGGTACTGCCGATTGTCATTCAGAATCTTTTGAGCGCGGCAGTCTCTTCTGCGGACGTGCTGATGCTCAATTATGTGGGACAATCATCCATTTCCGCCGTATCGCTGGCATCACAGTATGCCAGTGTTCTTTTTATGGTGTTTTACGGATTGGGAACCGGAGCGACGATCCTGTGCGCACAGTATTACGGCAAAGGAGATATGCAGGCGATCCAGGTCATAGAGGGTATTGCGCTGCGGTTTTCTTTGCTGATATCCGTAGTCTTTGCAGCGCTTACGCTGTTCGTGCCGGAAGGAATGATGCGCATTTTTACGGATGATGCGGAACTGATTACGATAGGAGCGTCCTATCTGCGGTTTATGAGCGTCAGTTATTTGTGCTGGGGCATTATGGAAATATATCTGGCGGTACTTCGGAGCATCGGCAGGGTTGTGGTCTGTACGGCTTTGAATGTGCTCGCGTTTTCCCTGAATATTCTGTTAAATGCCGTTTTTATCTTCGGCCTTTTCGGAGCGCCGAAGCTTGGCGCTATGGGCGTAGCGATTGCAACTTCCATGTCCAGAGTGATAGAACTTGTCGCATGTCTTATTGTGTCCGGTATGAGTAAGGACATCAAACTGGATTTTCGCTATCTGTTTGTGAAGAACAAAGCATTGTTTTCCGATTTTATCAAGCTGTCCTTACCGGCGCTTGGAAACGATATCAGTTGGAGCGTAGCTTTTTCCATGTACGCGGTCATCATCGGACATCTTGGAACGGATGCCGTAGCAGCCAATTCTTTTGTCGTCGTCGTGCGCAACTTCGGAACGATCCTTTGTTTCGGCATGGCGAGTGCCGGCGGTATCTTATTGGGAAATATCATCGGCGAGAATAAGCTGAAAGAGGCCGAGGACGGCGCCAGGAAACTGATGAAGCTTACGATCATGGCAGGCGCGGCCGGCGGTCTTATTATCCTGGCAGCTACGCCGCTTGTATTAAGCTATGCGGATCTGACCGAGCAGGCTATGCGCTATTTGAAGTATATGCTGCTTATCAATACTTATTATGTCATGGGAGCGGCAGTCAACACGACACTCATCGCAGGCATTTTCCGTGCGGGAGGCGACAGCCGGTTCGGTTTTATCTGCGACACCATCGATATGTGGGTGTATGCCGTACCGCTTGGTTTTTTTGCGGCGTTTGTTTTAAAACTGCCGGTGATGTGGGTGTATTTTCTGCTCTGTACCGACGAGTTCGTAAAATGGCCCTGGGTCATTAAACATTATCGCAGTAAGAAGTGGCTGAACAATATTACGAGGGAAGATCTGTTTGCGGAAGATGGCGTAAAAAAATAGACCTTTTATTACATGAAAAGTAAAATAAATCTCTTTTGCCGGAAGATGATCCGGTAAAAGGGATTTTTTATTGATTTCATAGCGGAAAATCTTCTTATAAGCCCCCGTAAATGTTTATAACATCTTGCAGGAATGGCTTAAAATCAAGGTTTTCCGCTTATCCTTTTATATCATGCCATATCTCCGTTTAAGTTGGTTTTGTATAGTCGGGCACCATTTTGGCACCAAAAATTTAAGGAGGACGACATGGAAACCATAAACCGCCTTACAGACATTCTTGTTACCATGAACACCCCCGCCGACCGGGGGAAGCTGTTCAAAATCATAAAAATGCTCTATGGGCTTGCCCTTTTCAGAAGAAGCCGAGCCTATGGACGCAGATGCCGCTTTTTTATGCCCTTTGTTACGCAATAGGGGCAGAAAAAGGCTTATGTTTTTCGTTATAGGGAAGTATTTTCGATAACAGAAAGATGAAAAAAGGTAAATTATTTGGCAGTCTCTTGTCTTTTGCTGTTTTGTGTGTTATACTGTTATGCATAATATCATAACAGTATAGGCAGTTAGGAGGTGGATTGTGAAACTCATTATTTCAAATATATCGGGCGTACCAATATATGAACAAATTAAGCAGCAAGTTAAATCTGCCATTATGTCCGGCGATTTGCAAAAGGACGAAACGCTTCCCTCATTACGGACACTTGCTAAAGAATTAAAAATTAGTGTTTTGACTGTAACGAGGGCGTATACAGAATTAGAACAGGAGGGTTTTGTAAAGAATATCCAAGGACGGGGTTGTTTTGTTTTAGGACAGGGTTCTGAACTTTTGCGGGAACAGCTAATTTGCAAAATTGAAAACAACTTATCGGAAGCAATAAGCGCAGCGCGTGTTGCTAATCTTTCCGAAGAAGAATTACATCATCTTTTGCGTATCTTAATGGAGGAAAAAACAGATGAATGATTATTTAGAAGTTAGAAATCTATCAAAGTCTTTTGAGGGTTTCCAGTTACACGACATTACCTTTACTTTACCAAAAGGGTATATTATGGGGCTAATCGGTCCGAATGGCTCCGGAAAAACAACTACAATTAAACTCATACTGAATATGCTAAAGCGCACAAATGGCGAAGTGAAAATTTTAGGATTGGATAATATTACCAAAGAACAGGAAGCAAAAAGAAATTTAGGCGTTGTTTTTGATTCCAATTATTTTAGTGATGAATGGAAAATCTCACAGGTTGAAAAGTCCGTATCGGTTTTTTATGAAAACTGGAATACGCAAGAATTTTCAGAAGCATTAAAAAAATTTCATATTCCACCCTCTAAAAAGGTAAAAGAACTTTCCAAAGGTATGCAGATGAAACTTATGCTTGCCTGCGCTTTTTCTTATGACGCAAAATTATTGATATTAGATGAACCTACAAGCGGGCTTGACCCTGTTTCAAGAGATGAACTTCTTAATATTTTGTCGGAATACATTGAAGATGGTGAGCATAGTGTTTTGTTCTCTACCCATATTACCAGGGATTTAGAACGTGCTGCTGACTACATTACCTATATCAGTTATGGGGAATTGTTTTTCAGTGGAGGTAAAGATGAATTTATAGATAGTTTTAGGATAGTCAAAGGAGGGTGTGAAGAACTATCGACGGATTTGAGTAAAAAAATGCTTGGTATCAGAAATTTTTCAACTGGATTTGAAGCGCTGGTTAAGACCGAGGATTTGAAACAGTTTGCACACTTAAATGTAGAACCGGCAACCATTGACGATATTGTGGTATTTACCAGCAAGAGAGGAGAACAGTATGAATAATATTTGGAAATCAGCAAAACTGGATTTTTCTTTAGTAAAGCCCTATGTGAAAACAATATGTTTGACAATGGCAGTGCCTATTGTATTTGTCGCTGTCAATCGTTCTTTACTGACAGGAATTTCATTTGCAATGTGCCTTATTGCTAAGACAACGGGATATACATTTTCTATTACAGAAAAGAACTCTATGGAACGGCTTTACGGTATTTTACCAATCCGAAAAAGTGATATGGTTATTGGGCGGTATCTTTTTATGATTATCATGGGTTTCGCTGCACTGATATTTTCTTTGGTTGCACACCCAATCCTCTTAACCATTTTGGGAGAAACCATCAGCATATTCGAATGTATGAACGTTGCTTCCATAGGGATATTCCTTTTTGCTCTTTATACGGTTTTTCAACTGCCCGGATATTATAAACTTGGTTCTATCAAAGGCAGGGGGTTTTTATATATCCCGATTGCAGGTTTTTTGATCACTTTGCTGCCCATTACCAAAATTCCTGTTGGTGAAAGTAAGCTGCTTTTTACGGTTATCAATTCCCCTGTCCTGCTGATGTTATCAGCTGTTATTTTTGTTATTGTAATGTATGTTATATCTATATTGGTATCTATTAAGATATTGAAAAACAAAGAAGTGTGAGGTGAGAACATGGATTTTACAGTTATAACCGTGGGACTTTTAATTGGTGTTGGAATACCGCTTAGAAACAAGGCTATCAAGGAATATAGGAAAAAAAGGGGACAAAAACAGCAATTTTCAAAAACGGGCAAAGGAGAATGATTTTCGCATGGGTGAAGTAGACTGGATTTTATGTCCTTTCTGCGGAAGTAAAACAAGGACTAAAATCCGCAAAGATACCGTCCTTATAAATTTCCCCCTATTTTGTCCTAAATGCAAACAGGAAAGTTTAATTGAAGCAAAAGGATATCAAATATTTGTTATCAAAGAGCCAGACGCACAGACGCAGAGCCGATAACGCATGAGTAATTTATTCATAGTTATTAGCTCTGCTTTTTTGTATATTTTATTAAATAAAGGAACGCTTATACATGGGAAAATATATCTTAAAAGTAAATAACCTTTGCAAAAAATATGGGAACACCATAGCTTTACAACAAGTGTCTTTATCAGTGACGGCAGGAAGTATTTACGGGCTTATCGGTGAAAATGGTGCGGGAAAGACAACATTATTTCGCATTTTGGCGGGACTATCAAGACAAACTTCCGGTTCAATAGCATTAGCTGATGCCAATACAGAAGCAGAGATTATAAAGGAACGTAGAAATATCGGATTTATGATGGAAGCGCCTGCCCTATATCCTGATTTGTCTGTTTTAGAAAACATATATATCAGCCAATTACAATATTGGGGAAAGAAAGATATTGACTATGCAAATCAGACCTTAGAATTAGTGGGATTATATGGTCAAAAGCAAAAAAAGGCAAAACATTTATCTTTAGGCATGAAGCAGCGGTTATCCCTTGCTGCCGCATTACTTCACGATCCTAAACTCCTAATACTGGACGAACCCGCTAACGGGCTTGACCCAATGGGAATTATTGCATTTAGGAAACTGCTTCTAAAACTTAACGAAGATATTAATATTTCAATCATTATATCAAGTCATATTTTGAATGAGTTAGAACATATTGCAACGGACTACGGTTTTTTACATAATGGAAAACTGCTCAAAGAAATATCTTCGTCCGACATTTCCAAATCCGCAGATAGTTTAGAGCAATATTACAAGAAAGTAATAGAGGGTCAACAATAATGATGTACTTAATGAAAGCAGAATTGTATAAATTCAAAAAAGATATTTCGGTATGGATAATTTCTTTCATTTTGATTTGTTGTGCAGGCATTTCAATTTTTACGGAGGTATATTCCAGTGCTGAAAACACAGTATTAAATTTGGGAAAAGATAGCATGACTTTAATTTTGGCGTGTGCTATCTATGTCGGATTTTCCTGCACTGATGATTTTACCAACCGTACTGTCATTTATGCAATCACTTATGGAAATAGACGACTGCAAATTTTATTGGCAAAATATTGCCGCTATATCTTTGGCTGTACCATTATCATAATTACATACATATCTGTTTCTGCGATGATTTCTTTTTTGGCACTGGGAACAGATATTACCTTACCTTGTCTATTTATGTACGCTGTAAAGAGTCTGTTTCTTTCCTTGCCATTATTTTGGGTAATTGCTGCGATTTTCTTCTTCTTTGCGATAATAACAAGAAAATCAACTATGGCAATGGGTATTTCAGCTGCGTGTTCCATTATAGGAGTAGTGTTCACTAATAAGGCTTATTTTTCTATGCAACAGCCTAACAATAGCTTGCTGCGATTTTCTCCGATAATACAAATTCCTTTGCTTTATGAACAAGCACTTTCTGCTTATGATTATACAAGTACAATCATTATTTCGATATTTATAATGTTTATTTTACTTTTGGCTGGTTCTGTAATTTTCAATAAAGCAGAGTTGTAATGAAAGCTTACTCACTACCCAATTTTTAATCTGCCGTACGACGGCTAAAGGAGGTAGCCGCCATGAAGCACATACTATTTCGACAAAATCCGACGGTCATTGACACATCAAAAAAACCCGACCACCGCCGGGGAATACCCTGCCTATGAGTATGAACACACAAATCATCTGAACTCTTTTTATAATTCCCATACGCTATTTGCAGACAGGCGTATTTTGTTTTTTTCAGAAACTTTTTTGAAAAAGTTCCCTTTCCAGTTGGCATACGTTCCGGTGCGCCTATCTCTGCGGCGTGGGTATCTTCACAGTTTGGAAAGCTGCTTGAAGATTTATACGTTTGCGGGTATCGGCGTTTCGCTTGGGTTATCCATGAATTTTGAAGCCGTTACAGCGCGTTATGTGGACGTGCGGCTTGAACGTAAGAAAGAAGTCCTTGATGCATACCATGACGCAGTAGGGAAAACCGAGCCGCCGAAAACAGAGAAAGCCGAGCCGAAAAAAACAAAGGGCAAGGCAAAGAAAAAAAGCAGCGATTTAGAACTTTAACGGGCATATCTCTTTACTGCTTTTTATAGCCCCTTATATCCCCGCGTGGGATTTGGTCACCATTCGCCCATAAAGCACTGTAAAAACAGGAAAAAAAAAGAACGCCGAAAGCGCGCAAAAGCATAGTGTTTATGCGGCTTACCGGCGTTTTTTAATTCCTCAGCCGACCTAAAATCAACTTGTATGGGAGAGAAAAATTCTACTATTTTTTATGTGATGAGAAACTGCTTTGGAAGCAGTGTAGAAACCGGTTCATTCGTTCCTCTGCAGTGGCGTCAAAAAAGCATTGACATATGGCCTACACAATGTTAATATAAAGTATGCCTACAGGGTGTTAATATAAAAATTGATACACGGCATGCAAAAAGCAGTATGGAGAGAAAGGCATGGTATTGATATGATGCAGCAGATTTCGGAATCGGAAGCGGTTTTAATGAAGATCATATGGGACAACGGCGGATGCGCGCTGTATTCTTATATTATGGAGGAACTTGAGAAGAAAGAGGCCGGCTGGAAAAAGAACACGGTGTTAACATTACTGTCCCGCCTCGTGGAGAAAAAATTCTTAAAAACCAATAAGATCGGCAGGCGCAATGAATATCTGGCGCTTGTTTCAGAAGCGGAATATCAGGCGATGCAGACGCATCATTTTGTGGACAGGATCTATGCCGGGAATGTGAAGGGACTGGTCGCAACGCTGCTGCAGCAGGATATTATTTCTTCGGATGAACTGCAGGAGATCGAACAGTACTGGCAGACGAAAATGAAAGGAGCGGATCATAATGGCTGAATTTATGATTGTTCTGCTGTCGCTTTCTTTTTCCGGGACCTTTCTATTTGCGGTTGTTTATATCGCGACACGTCTTTTGAGAAACAGACTGAGCAGGAGATGGCAGTATTATATCTGGCTGATCGTCATTCTGCGTTTTTTGATACCGTTTGCACAGACGGGGAATCTGACGAATGTTCTGTTTCGAAGCGTGAGTGAGTTCGTGCAGGACAGTACGGATATGTCAAAGCGGCAGATAATGGAAGAACAGACTGCGGATGCTGCAGCCGGTGCACCGGCCGGTATATCTGATACCGATGCTGCGGAAACTTCTGCGGAAACAATGAAGGAGCCGCGCAGGATCATGCACAAAGATACGGCGTCCGCAGATACAAAGTCAGAACATAGAATCGATGCTGCATGGTTTCTTTTTTTCGTTTGGGCGTTTGGCGCGGCATTTTGTTTTCTTCGTAAAGTTACTGCATACAGACGTTTTATACAGTATTTAAATGACGGGAATACGGAAGTATCGGAAACAGAGGTTTTAGATGGCTTTTCGGTATGTAAAGAGCGGCTTCCTGTAAAGAGAAAAATAGAAATTTACCGGAATCAGGCGCTTTTTTCTCCGATTATGACTGGTTTTTTTCATCCCTGCATCATCATTCCCGATGTGACGATTAAGACGGATGAGGCCGTGTATATTTTCATGCATGAACTTGTGCATTACAAATACGGAGATATGTTTTATAAGTGGCTTGTGCAGCTTACCATCTGCCTGCACTGGTTCAACCCGGTCATTTATTTTCTGGGGAAAAAAGTAAACGAAAACTGTGAACTTGCCTGCGATGAAAAGGTGATCGGAGAACTGAACGGGCAGGAGCGGAAAGCGTATGGGGATGCACTGCTTTCTTTTATGAAAAGAGAGAAAGTTTATGAAAATCCGACGGCGTCTCTTACCTTATCTGAAGGGGCGCAGCAATTAATAGAAAGGCTTGGTGCGATCATGGATTATAAGAAGAAAACAAAGAGCGGCCTGTTTTGCGCAGGACTGCTGACAGTGGTCATCTGCTTTTTCTTTGTGACGCTCGGCGCATATGCCGGGAAAAAAGAACCGGCGGAAGCGGTCGAAGCGGAAGCGGCAGTGACGGACGATTACAGCATCATCAATATAGATAATATTTATTATATTCTGACATCCGATGCAGATATAGACGACATTCCGGGCGGTACTGCGACAGAAGGGTTTGTAGAAATCGTACTTGTCAAAAAAAGCGGGTATGCGTCTATCGGACCGTTTCTGAAACATAATTTTCTAAGTGATGTGGAAAAGCAGTGTCAATATGCGGTTGAAAACGGTCACTTGTCCCCAAAAGAAGCGAAGACCATTATGGAAGCAGCAGCGGAGATAGAGGATTCCGGGTTTGACATAGCAGGTGGATTAGACGCATTGGATTCGTTAGACGCATTGGATTCGTTAGACACATTGGATTCGTTAGACACATTGGATGCATTAGATGACTCGGATTCCTTTGTCGAAAAGTGGAATGAAGGAAAAGCATCTTATGTTCAGAGCTGCTTTTATCAGGATCCTTACGCAATTGCATTGGGTTGGAATTTAAGAGACCATGTGCTGGGAGATCTGCAGACGGTAACACAGTCTGTTACATTAGAAGATGGCAGTAAGATGACAGTTTATTTTGCGGAAGAACTGAAAAAATACGTGGATGATCCGGAAGTGATGCAGGCTGTTGCGAAACTTATTTCGCAAGTGAAAGAAGATGTGGCAAACGATGAATTCAGGATTAATAACATGATATCGCCTGCGGTGGAAAAACCGGTCATTGTGAATTTGATCTATATACCTTATGAGGAAATAAATGATTTTGCCAAGAATGCGTACCGGAGGGGCGATGTAGGGCAGTTTTCCTATGTAGAGTCCGAACTGACCGATGAAATCAGGGAAAGCTATATCGAAAGGGCATATCAGGAGGATAAAATAGACTTTTTCTGTATTCTGGCCGACGATCTGCCGCAGGAAAAAAGAGACGAATACGGGTGGAAATGCTATGAAGAAGATAAGGTCGGTTTTTTCTGTATGCTGACGTTATCGGAAGAGACCAGGCAGGAAATAAGGAAAAAGGCGAAGCAGGATAATAAAATCGACTTTTATTATATCCTGGAAGATTAGGGAGCAGACGGCCGAATTCTGTCGCGAAGCTTTGGTGAAGTAAGATTTTTCTTTGGTTATTGTCCTTTGTTTGTGATATGCTTTAGATAAAGAGAAATTCAGGGAGGGCCGTTATGCGATACCAGAATCTAGTGGACGAAATGGTTGAAAAAAGTAAAAGTATTTTTAAAGAGAGTCTTACAGGCATATATCTGCATGGTTCGCTGGCGATGGGGTGTTTTAATCCCAATAAAAGTGATATCGATCTCATTATCGTAATAAATGACGGCATTACGGAACTTCAAAAAATGCAGTTTATGAATGATGTTGTAGAGTGGAATAAAAAAGCCCCGGCCAAAGGACTGGAACTTAGTATTGTCAGGAAAAAATACTGTAAAAACTTTCTTTATCCCACACCGTTTGAACTGCATTTTTCAAATGCACATTTGCAATGGTTTATGGATGATCCGACAGATTATATACATAAAATGAACGGTACAGATAAGGACCTGGCCGCGCATTTTACAATGATAAAGAAATATGGCATTGTATTGCACGGGGAGAAAATAGAGGATGTATTTGCAGATGTGCCAAGAAAAGATTATATGGACAGTATTTGGTTTGACATGGAAGGGGCTAGGGAGGCTATAGCGGACGAACCTGTTTATGTCATTTTGAACTTGTGCAGAACTGCTGCCTTTCTTAAGAACGATTTGATTCTTTCCAAAAAACAGGGCGGAGAGTGGGCATTGCAAAATCTCCCGGCGCGATATCATACTTTCATCTCAAATGCCTTACAAAGTTATATGTATGACAAGGAGATGGACTTAGAGACTGACGAAGGGCAGAAATTTGCTAATGAGATGCTGCGGATGATAAGGGAAATTTAATGAAAATCTGTTGATAAGCAGGTATTTAATACCTTATAATGAAAACTACGAGCGTTGCTGTACTATAGAGCCGGTCATGATTCATTTCAAAGAGGAAAATACAATGCACAAACTGGCGATACTTTCAGATACCCATGGATTGCTGCGTCCTGAGATTATGGAAAAACTGCGTGACTGCGAAGCAATCCTGCATGCCGGCGATATCAATCATCAGACGATCCTGGATGAACTGCATAAAATCGCCGCAGTATATGTCGTGCGCGGCAATAACGATAAAGAATGGGCGGAAGGGATACCGGAAACGCTTAACGTTACCCTTTTTGGCGTCCGCTTTTTCATGGTGCACAACAAAAAGAAGATTCCGAAAGACCTGAAGAATATCGATGTAGTGATCTATGGACATTCTCATAAATACGAAGAAAAACAGATAGGTGAAACACTTTATGTAAACCCGGGAAGCTGTGGGCCGAGGAGGTTTACACAGCCTGTCACTATGGCGATCCTGCAAATCTGTGACGATAAGTCCCTGCAAATAGAAAAAATTGAAATATCGGGACAGCTTTCCGAGAGGCAGAAACAGACTTACGAAAACAAGGAGACATCTTGTGACGAAAACGCGCTCTGTCCGGAAGAAAAGAAGATACCGGCGGATATAAAACGAATCATAAAGGCGGTCATGCGGGATACCGCCCGCAGGAAGAGTGTAAAGGAAATGGCGGAAAGTTATGGTATCAGTGAAGATCTGACAGAGCAGATATGCCGTCTGTATCTGACGCATCCGGGAGTGGATGCGGATGGGATTATGGGGAAGATGGGATTGTGAAAAAGACAGGATTGAAAACGGAGCATAGATTTACATGGCGATAAAACGACTGGAAATAAAAGGATACCGTTCTATTGATGATATGAAGCTGAATGCAAAACAGATCATGGCGCTCATCGGACCGAATGGAAGCGGGAAATCGAATATACTCTCGGCGCTGTATTTTTTTTACAGAAGCTTGACCGCTGAGCAGAGGGAAGAAAATATTTTTGACGCAAATAATAAATTACGCAATGAAGTGTGCATCAGAGTAACCTATGATTTACAGGAGATTCTCAAAAAGATACAGCATAATCTAAATGGCGGAAGTATAGAATACGAAAAATATTACACCAAAATACTGGCGATTGCCAAAGAAGATGAAATTGTACTGGAGCTGATTAAGAGGAAAGAAAAACGGACGATATGGAATCAGGATTATAATATCCGTCAGATCATTTCCTTTCTGTTTCCGATTTACTTTGTGGATTCACGCGAGATTATGCTGACCGATTGGCATGATCTGTGGGGACTGATCGGCGATCTGGTAAAACTGCGTCATGAAGATTCTGAAAGACTGCAGGGCGATATCAGACAAAAGATCACAGACGACTATCAATCTATGGACGGCCGTTTGAGAAATCTGGTCAGGCTTCTGGAAGAAAAACGGATCAATGTGAAGAAAATGACACCGAAACAGCTCGGAGAAGTAACTGCGGAAATTGCTGTGGGCGGCCGGATGTTTCAATATGGTGAGCGCAGTCTGCAAGAGTATTCCAACGGAACCAATGCCTATAATTATACTGTTTTTCTGATCAATATCTTAAATATGTTAAAGCGTTATAAATTGAAGGAACCGATCATTGTGCTGGACGAACCGGAGATCAGTCTGCATTATCTGCTGATAGACGAACTGATGGAAAAGATTTTTGTGGTTTCCGATAATCTGCAGTTTTTTCTCTCCACCCATTCTGCCAGATGCGTAAAGGCATTGTTGGAATCCGAGGAGCAGGTATCCGGCATCTACCATATCGTACTGTCCGGGCAGTATACGAAAGCGAAGCGTGTGAAGGAACTGCCGCGGGAGGCGTCCAGAGAAAGAGCCGTTATTACGGAAGCTTATACGAACAGCTGCTTTGCAAAGATGGTCTTAAACGTCGAAGGGTCGACAGAGCAGGAATTGTTCAGGAATAAATATCTGCGTCTTGTTTTTCCAACTTTAAAAGAGGTGGAGATCGCCAATGGCATGAGCAATCAGGTCATCTATAATCTGACTGCGCCGCATAAGAGGAATTATCAGATTCCCGGATTTGCGGTCATGGATATGGACAAAGTTTTGGAAAAAAAGGATAAACAGAACAGATTTCTTTTTAAGAAACTAAAAGATTACCCGATTGCGAAAGAAACCTTTCACTTTGGAGAACAAAGGAGAAATACGTTATATCGTAGAAAGCGGATCGAGAGGATGTGTGAAAAATGCAATTTCTTTTTTCAGTATCCGTTTTTTAGCTGCTCAGATGAAAATTTTGTATGCCTTTTGGATGAGATCAAAAATTATTATGAAAACTACCATGTGTTTTTATGGCGAAACACAGTGGAAGGAGCGTTGATCACCGCCGGGAACCTGCAGATTTTTCTGGAGTATATGAAGGAAAGAAAAAACAAAGATTATGAGAATCTTATTCTCATGGAGACGAAGTACCCGTTTTTAAAAAAAGAAAAAAATCAACTGTTGAATTACGTACGCCTTCTTTTTTCCGGGAAAAGCGATTATCTGCTTACCAAAAAGAAGATAAAAGAGCTGAATCCGCAGATTCATGACAGGCTGACGGAAAATATGAACCGGATCGATAAGACAGGCGGGTGGGTAAGCGACTGGCTGGAATTTTATTTTCTGGGAACGGCGAGACGAACCGGTGCCGACGTTTCTGATTTCTCCCAGTTTCGCAGATGGTTGGAAACGGGAAATAACAAAGAGAACGTCAGGGATAAGGCGGAAAAAGATTTCGTGGAATTACATCAATTACATCGTCTTCTGCAAAAAAATTGGGATGACAATAGGGTAAAATAGTGATAAACTGACATAGAGCAAGCAGTAATTCTGTGTATGGCGGCCATACCACAGACCCGTGCGGCGATATGGGAGTATCGGTAACCCATGGGATTCATGTGACTCTATAAATTAAATTTAACGTAATCGGTGTCGTAATATGTTAAATCAGACTGGATAATTCCCTAAACGGATATTTCAAGGAGTGCTTGCTCTTTTTTTGGGTGACAAATGATGAAAATATATGATTATCAATATTTCCTGCGGGCGATCCTGCAATGCAGCCGGGATGAAGTTGAAACTCTGACGGAGAAAAAAAGTCTCTTATACGAATCTTTTGAAATCCCCAAGAAAAACGGAATGCGGGAAATCCATGCCCTGGCGGAAAGTAAAAAAGGAAAAAAACTGATGCAGATACAAAAGAATCTGCATCAGCGTTTTTTATGCAGACTGCCGATCGCCGTACCGGCGCATGGCTTTGTGAAAGGGAAAAACTATCAGACTTTTCTGGAGCCGCATCTGGGGAACGAATTCTTCATGAGACTGGACATTGAAGATTTCTTTCCTTCTTTTTCCATGGATTTAATGCGTAAAATACTTCGTGAACATATCGAAGACGAGAGAGCGCTTGCAGATGTAATGGAGCTTTGTACGTTGGATGATAAACTGCCGCAGGGAATTTGCACTTCCCCCGTGCTATCCAATATTCTTTTCAGGCGGATCGATCAGAGGATATTGAAATACTGCCAGACAATCGAAGAGGGACGCAGAATGCAGAATCGTTATCCCAATGAGTCAAAGATTAAGATTTGCTATACGCGATATGCGGACGATCTGCTTTTCAGTTCCGATCAGTTTGATTTCAAAGAAAATCTGCATTTTCTCCGAATGATCCGTAGGATCTTAAAAGAGGACGGATTTCGGATCAATAAACAAAAGACGATTATGGATAGGGAAAAGATCGTATTAAACGGCTATGTTCTGGATGACAAGCTGCATCTTTCCAGGAAAAAGCTGCAGAATCTCAGGCGGATCCTCTATTTTTTTCGGAAGAAAAATGCAGTGGATTATGCAGTGGACACAGCACTTTTTCTACCTGATCAGTCATCTGATAAGCAGGAGCTGTTGCGGAAGCTGTTGCAGGAGTTAAATTATACAAATATACAGGATCATGGAGAAAAAAAGACGTTTAACAGTATATCCTCGCTGATCCAGTATCTTTGCGGTTATCGATCCTGGCTGATCAGTATCATACAGACAGGAGACGAGAGAGATAAGGCGGACGAAAAGATTCCACGTTATATAAACCGCATTGAACTGTTATTACAGGAATTGGAAAAACAGGAAGCATAAAGGACGGGAGAGAAAGATTATGGGCGGCGAACGGATTGAACGTTATTGGTCATATGAAATGAAATCGCTTTTGGAAAGATACAGACAGTTTGAGACGCTGATTCCGGCGGCTCACGGAAGGGGCGCGGCGCATCGGGGAGAGGATGGCCGTTATGTTGAAAGTATTTTAAAAGAGACATTAAAGAAGTTTCTGCCGACCGGCGTTGAAATTTTGTCCGGTTTTATTCTGCGTGCCGGCGTTGAGAGCAGTATGTCCGGCAAGGCAAGAAAAAGGGATGAAGATAAACATTCTTCCCAGCTTGATCTGATTGCGTACGACGTACATAACTATCCCGTTTATCAGAGATTCGGGGATACGGCGGTCGTTCTGCCGGAAGGGGTGTTAGGCGTCATATCCGTTAAGAAAACGCTGCGTGCAGACGAACTTTCCGGAGAGATAGGAGCACTGAAAAAGGCGTCGCAATTATGCTCTTTGCTGGAAAGAAAGGGACCGTTTCTGGCGCTTGTGGGTATGGATGATGATCTGGGGAAAGAGTCTGAGGAGTGTGCAAAAAAAATTGTAAAGATTATTCAGAATGTGTTTACACAAAATACGGAAGAACAGGCCTGTTATGAACCGGTCAGCTATGAAGAATTACCCGGTTTTATCGGTAATCTGTCAAAATGGACGATACATAGACGCCATGGATACGAGCCGGAGACGGAAAAGAAGTCAGATAATAAGAAATGCAGAGAAAGCGCGGAATATCAGATGTATATTCATAAGGAAGAGGAAAGCCATTTGGGCCTGCAGTTTTTATTAAAAGGAATTCTCGATGTCTATTATAGCGATGGCAGAAATCACGGAAAGCAGCCGGGATTTTTCAGCTTTCCATCCGGGAGATCCTTTGACTGGAAATCGGATAAGATTCCTTGTGATATGTGTCCGGCGCAGAGAATATCATCATGATCATCAGCTGCAGTCGAAGAACCGATATTCCCAATTATTATGCAGACTGGTTCCTGCATCGCATCAAAGAGGGATTTTTATATGTGAAAAATCCGATGAATCCGCATCAGATCAGCCGGATAGACTTATCGCCGGACGTTGTGGACTGCATCGTCTTCTGGACCAAAAATCCGGCGCCTATGCTGAAACGTCTGGATGAACTCCGGGCATATCCTTATTATTTCCAATTCACACTCACCGGTTACGGCAAGGACCTGGAACCCGGACTTCCCGATAAAAGGACTGTCCTGATCCCGACTTTCCGGGAGTTGTCCGAAATAATAGGCGCACAGAGAGTTATCTGGCGTTATGATCCGATTTTGTTTCATGACAGATATACTTCGGTTTATCATTTGAAAGCTTTTGAAGAAATCGCTCATTCTCTGTGCGGTTATACGAAGCGGGTGGTTATCAGTTTTATTGATCTTTATGCGAAGACCATGCGCAATATGAAAACCGGCGCCATACAGGTCATGACGCAGGATGAGATCCGTCATCTGGCCGGAGAACTTGCCGTAATCGCGAAGAAATACGGACTTGTCATAGAGACATGTGCGGAACAGATCGATTTAACACAAGAGGGCATCCGGCACGGAAGCTGTATCGACAAGGAATTGATCGAGGAGATTACAGGCTGCAGGATCACAGCAGGCAAAGACAGAAATCAGCGGAAAGCGTGCGGATGTATTGAAAGTGTGGAGGTCGGAGCCTATCATACCTGTTTAAACGGCTGTCGATACTGTTATGCCAATGAGAGCGAAGCAAAAGTGGCAGGAACGGTTCAGAGCTATGATGTGAAGGCGCCGCTGCTTTGCGGAGCGGCTGCTTTAGAAGATAAGATTACGGAAAGAAAGATGAAGTCCTTAAAAAATACACAGCTTACAATAGATTTTCCTTAAAAGATCATGCAGGCCAATGCTGCATGGTCTTTTATTTTTTCTCTTTTGTTAAGAAATTCTTTCAATTTTTCCACTGATCATTTTCCATTTTGCAGGGTATCCTATCGGTAAAGTAACAGCAAAAAAGAAAATGAGGTGATAAGACATGAATATTGATATGCTGACACTTTATTTTACCAGATACGGAGCTATTGCAATTTTTGTGATCGTATTACTGGAATATATGAACATGCCCGGTTTTCCGGCAGGGATCATCATGCCCCTTTCCGGCATTTGGGCGGCGAAGGGAAATATCCATTTCCTGCATGTAATGGCGATTACATTGGCGGCGGGGGTTCTTGGAAGCTGGATCTTATATTTTCTCGGCCGAACGGGCGGCAGCCTGCTTTTGGAAAAATATCTGCATAAGTTCCCGAAACAGAGGGAGGCAATCGAACGGAATTTTGCAATGATCAGGCAGAAAGGATGCTTTGGCATTTTCCTGAGCAAACTGATCCCTATGGTCAGGACACTGATTTCGATTCCGGCAGGGGTGTTAAAGATCAATTTCATGAAATACACGGTCAGTTCCGCGCTTGGCGTCTTTGTATGGAATCTGATATTCGTAGGAGCCGGGTATTTTCTGGGGGATGCGGTATTTGCCTATTTGACATGACAGGGTCTTATGTAATATGGAAGCGCCGAGGCGGGCGGTCAGGCAGAGAAAAAAGTTTCTGCTTCGAGGCACGCTTTCGCTCCGTTAAAAATGCAGCGGTACTAAGGGATTTGAACCGTAAACGGTCCAAATTCCAAGTGCCGGCATTTTTATAGGGCCCTTCAGCAGAAAACTTTTTTCTCTGCCTGACCGCCCGCCTCGGCGCTTCCATAATTATCTATGACAGGATAACAGAACAAAGAGAGGATGACGGAAATGAAAATAGCAATGATGACCAATAATTATAAACCCTTTGTCGCGGGAGTGCCGATATCGATCGAGCGGTTGAGTGAAGGACTCCGCCGAAACGGGCATGAGGTAGTCATATTTGCGCCCACATATAAAGAACAGATGGACGAAACGGACGTAGTACGCTGCCGCTCGCTGATTAAGGGAATTGCCAATGGCTTTTCGGTGCCGGACAGTTTGGACCGGAAGATCGAAAAGAAGTTCCGGGAAGGGAATTTCGATGTGATCCACGTGCATCATCCGTTTTTGATCGGTTGGACGGCGCTGTATCTGTCAAGAAAATATCATGTACCGCTTGTTTTTACTTATCATACAAGATACGAACAGTATCTGCATTATATAAAGGCATCGTTTCTGCAAAATGTCGCCCCTATTTATGTAAACTACTATAGTAATCAATGCGATGTCGTTATTGCACCGACCCCGTCGATGCAGGATTATCTGGAGGAAATAGGCACGCGTGGAAAGATCGCCGTTTTACCGACAGGAATCGGGCAGGAAAGCTTCGAAACGGATGAAGAGGAGACCGCGGCGCTTCGAAGCGAGCTGCTTGGAGATAAAAAGTACTTATTCTGTTGTGTGGCAAGGCTGGCGAAGGAAAAAAACATTGATTTTCTGCTGCGGGCGTTAGCCAGGAGAAAAGAGAAACATGCGGCGGATTTCCGGTTTGCCATAATCGGTGAAGGTCCGTATGAAAAAGAATTATGTAAACTTGCACAAGCATTACATATACAGGAAGATATTATTTTCGTCGGGAAAGTGGCGAATGAAAAAGTAAAAAATTATTGTAAAGCGGCGGATCTGTTTCTATTTGCCTCTCTTTCGGAGACACAGGGCATCGTATTGTTAGAGGCGATGGCAGCAGGCACACCGGTACTGGCGGTGAAGGCGTCAGGAGTGAAAGACGTTGTTGCAGATGGCAGAAACGGATATATGACATATTTGTCAGAAATTGAATTTAGTAATAAGCTGGAAGAACTTCTGTCCAGGGACCGCAGACATTTGGAGATGGGAGCGGTAGAGACCGCGAGACGCTATGAGATATCAGAAATTGCTAAATGGGCGGCTGTTTATTATAATATAGCTATACAAAATCATAAACAGAACTCTTTAGAGGTTTTGGAACAGGAGGAAAAGCGTCTTGGAGGCATTTCATATTTTAATAGTAGAGGATGATAAGGAAATCCGCGAGGGAGTAGAAATTTATCTGAAAAATCAGGGATATCAGGTGTCGCAGGCTGCAGACGGGGTGGAAGGACTTGCGCGGATCGAAGAAGAAGAGATCCATCTTGCCATAGTGGATGTCATGATGCCCCGTATGGATGGGATTACCATGATGATGAAGGTCAGGGAAAAAGGATATGATTTTCCGGTCATCATGCTTTCGGCCAAATCCGAGGAAGTAGATAAGATCATGGGATTAAATATGGGAGCGGATGATTATGTGACGAAGCCGTTTACGACAATGGAGCTTTTGGCAAGGGTCAATTCCCATCTGCGGCGTTACCGCAAATATCTCGAAGCGGTGGACGGGAATCAGAGTAAAGGCAGGGTTTATATGATCGGCGGTCTCGAACTGGATGAAGAGGCGGTAGAAGTAACGGTGGATGGAAATCTTGTCAAATTGACGCCTCTTGAATTTAAGATCCTGCTGCTTTTGATGAAAAATCCCGGCAGGGTGTTTTCGGCAGAGGAGATTTACGAGCGTGTCTGGAACGAACAGCCGATCAATACGGATACGATCATGGTGCATATCAGAAGGATTCGGGAGAAGATCGAGATTAACCCGAAAGAACCGAAATATTTAAAGGTGGTGTGGGGTGTTGGATACAAAATTGAGAAATGGTAAGAAGAACGGAGCAAAATGGGCGGGGATCCTGATAACGGCGCTTGCATCCATACTGTTTGTCGTAATGATACCGGAGTTTGAAAGAAAAGCGCAGTCATTTTATGAGGCGAGTCAAAAAGACATAATTGAAGGGGAGGATTTTATTGCATCGCTGATTCAGTGTAATTATGTGCTTTACAGAAATGTGATGGACAAAACAGATAACAGATCATATGCTTATGAAGAATTATTTCTGTCCGAAGAGGTGGAAGATATTGCGCAGGGATCTGACCGCCAGGAGGAAACTATAAATTCCTCCGGAAACATTAAGGCGGGAACGGGGAAATTGGTGGATATCGGACAGATGAACAGCATCCGGACTATGTATGCGGACCAGATAGAAGCGCAGGCAAAAGAAGCGGAGGCTCTGTATACGAATGATATCGGTCAGAACATGGACTATTACGTCTTTAAAAAGGGGGCCGGTACCGTTTTGAAAAATACGGCGCTGCCGATCGACGCCCTTTTGCAGGATCTGTCAGAGGTGGAAGAATATGTTTATTATATTATCATGGACTATGACGCTATGGGGAATTTACAGAATATCAGCGTCAGGGGACAGGATGCGGATAAGCTTTTGAAAATGGTACAGACGCTGGAGAGCGGTTCAAAGGGCAACTTTTTGCAGGGACGAAGTGAAACGGAAATTTTTTCACTCTATGATGGAGAATCGAAAAATATAGAAAAGATCCTGACTGTCGAACAGCAGAAACCGGAAGATGCGGTTTTCATATATGCCATGACAAAGGCGCAGATAGAAAAAATGATGACATGGGATGATGAACAGATTTATCTTGAGAATACCATTTATCTGACGCAGAAAGAAAGCAGTTATTACTTTGTCGACATACAGAACGTCTACCTGATATGTCTTTTCGGAATCCTGCTTGTCACGGTTTTGCTTACCGTATGTAAACCGGCGCTGCTGCAGGGTGAAGAAGAAAGAAAAGCATATCTGGAAGTTGTTCTTGCGGTCGCTTTCTGGGAGCTTGCCGTAAGTGTGGAAGGCGTCATATGGCTTATTCAGAATGCGGGAACCGGCGAGATGTTAGCGTGGATCAATACCTGTTTTCCCTTCAATCTGCAGGAAGGAACGGAATATGAAATTGCCAGATACCTCATATGTTTCTTGGCTATGACCTTACTTTTTGGCATATGGTATTTCTGCTGTCTGGAGATATCGGATATTCTGCGCGGTTTCAGAAAATATTTAAAGACAAGATGCCTTGTTTACAAAGGGCGGGACAAAATTTTCGGCACCGTCAAAAATTATTACGGGAAATTGAAAGCGGAAGTTTTGAGCATCGATCTGGGAAAAGATATGAGCAAACTTCTTACGGAGCTGCTGTTTATCAATTTCTGCCTGCTTGTCATAGCTTGTTTGTGCTCCTGGTTCGGTATTTTCATTTTGATCGTATATACTTTGGTCCTGTATTATTTTCTGAAAAAATACATTCATAAGATCCAGGATCAGTACGGGCGGCTGCTGCAGTCTGCCAATTCCATTGCGCAGGGAAATCTGAACAATACGTTTACGGAAGATTTCGGGATTTTTGAATCTTATAAAGAAGAATTGTATAAAATTCAGGATGGTCTTAAAAACGCCCTGGAAGAAGAAGTCAAAAGCCAGAAGATGAAAACGGAGCTGATCACCAATGTATCACATGATCTGAAGACGCCGCTTACCGCCATTATCACCTATATTGACCTGCTCAAAGAGGAAAATACCACGCAGGCACAGCGGAAAGAATATCTGGATACACTGGCGCAGAAATCGCTGCGCCTTAAGATACTGATCGAGGATCTGTTTGAAGTGAGCAAAGCCACCAGCGGGAATGTCAAACTGGAACCTGTCTGTGTCGATATCTGTCATCTGATGCGTCAGGTATATCTGGAATATGAGGAGAAAATGAGACAGGCCGGTTTAAAGGTGCGTTTCGAGATGCCGGAAGAAAAGACCATCCTGTATCTCGATCCCCAGAAAACGTACAGAATATTTGAAAATCTGTATGTGAATATTATAAAATACGCTCTGCCGGATACGAGAGTTTTTATCGTGGCGGAGCAAAGGCGGAAAGGAGAGGAAGAACCCCCCGGAATCCATATCGAACTGAAAAATATTTCCGCGCAGGAGATATTCGGCAATCCGCAGGATCTGAGCGAAAGGTTCGTGCGGGGAGATGCCTCCAGAAATACGGAGGGCAGCGGTCTTGGCCTGGCGATAGCAAAGAGCTTTACGGAACTGCAGGGCGGCCGCTTTAAAATAGAAACGGATGCCGATTTATTTAAGGTGATATTGGATTGGTGATCTTGAGGACTTTATCCGGAGCAATATATTTTTAGAAAAATCAATACCCAATTTATCGATTTCATGGTATACTTAAAAAAAGTTTTTCAGTTTCATTATATTTCCATAATTTTATATGACAAATGCAGGAGGAACCACTCTTGAATACGCAAAATAAAATTGATCAGGATATATACGAAAACTTACTGTTTTTATTAGTAGACCATATTTCGAATAAATGTCAGGACGACAGTCTGCATAAGGCGGAACAGGCTGTCTGTTCTGCGTCCTTTCCTGAAACAAAAAAAGATCAGCTTTCGGAACAGTTAAAAAATTTTATGGATCAGATGCCGGGTGGATTTTTTATTTACCATGCGGATGGCAATGAGGAAATCATCTATGCCAATGCGGCAATCCTTCGGATGTTTAACTGTGACACAATGGAACAGTTTAAAGAATTGACGGGAAACTCTTTCAGGGGAATCGTACATCCGGATGATCTGGAAACGGTGGAACAAAGTATCGTGGAGCAGATTGCGAATAATAAGTACGCGCTGGATTACGTAGAGTACCGGATCGTGACCAGAGACGGAGAGATTCGCTGGATCGAAGACTACGGGCATTTTACGCATACGGATTCCATGGGAGATATTTTCTATGTATTTGCGGCAGATGCGACCGAGAAAAAGAAGCGTAAACGAAGAGAGAGAGAAACACTGTTGAATGAGAAGCAGGAGAAAGAGCTGCTTTTACAAAAACAGGTAGACGAATACAGCAAGGAACTGAAGATCATACACCAGGAACAGCTCAGACGTCTGGAGATCATAGAAGGCTTGAGCATTGATTATGAATCGATCTTTTATGTTGATCTGGACGAAAACTGGATGAAAGCCTACCGTATCAGCAAACGGTTCGCGAAGAAATTTCCGTCGGAAAATTTCGTATGCGCGTTTAAGGGATTTGATAAGGAATATATTGAAGAATGGGTCTATCCCGACGACCGGGAACTTCTGAAAGGGATTGATGATCCGGAATTTATCCGTGCACAGCTGTCACAAAACAAGATTTTTCATGTAAATTACAGAATCTTTAGAGATGGCAGAATTGCCTATATACAGCTCCGCATGGTAAATTTGGGCAGTGACGATCATATTTCCCAGATCATTATTGGGGTTCGCAATATTGATGATGAGGTCATACAGGAAATGGAGCAGAAGAATGTGCTCGAGAATGCATTAAATGATGCTAATATGGCCAATAATGCAAAGAATCTGTTCCTCTCCAATATGTCGCATGATATCCGGACACCGATGAATGCGATTGTCGGCTTTACGTCGCTGATCAAAAGACATATTCATGACCGGGAGAAGATTTCCGGTTATCTGGATATGATTTCTGCTTCCAGTGAACAGCTCCTGCAGCTTTTAAGCGATGTACTGGAAATATCGAGACTGGAATCCGCCAATATTCATTTGTCGGAAGAAGAATGCAGCCTGATGGAGATCGCGCATCAGGTACAGATGGATATTTTACCAAGGGCAGCGGCGAAAAATGTTTCGGTTTCTTTGGATATCTCACATTTAAAACATGATATTGTCCGCACTGACCAGATGAAACTGTCGCAGATTCTTACATACATCGTGGACAATGCCGTAAAATATACAAAGACGGATGGCTGGGTCACGATCACTGTGATAGAAACGGATAAAGAAGGATCGAAAGACAATCACGCACTGTATCAGTTTATCGTGGAAGATAACGGCATCGGCATCAGCGAAGAATTTTTAGAACATATTTTTGAACCGTTTGAGAGGGAAAAAAATACGACGCTCAGCGGCATTCACGGTACGGGTCTCGGACTGACGATCACTAAGAGGCTGATCGAAGTGCTCGGCGGAACGATACAGGCTGCCAGTGTCATTGGCGAAGGGACGAGATTTACGGTCACACTTCCGCTTCTCATACAGACCGATTCCGTGCGTACTTCGGATGTGGAAGAGACGCCTGTCCGTTTTTCGACGTCCAAACGGATCCTGGTCGTAGATGACAATGAGATCAATCTGGAGATCGAAAACGAAGTATTGAAAGATGCCGGATTCCTTGTAGATACCGCAGGAGATGGCAGTATTGCATTAGAAAAAATAAAGCAGTCGAAACCCGGTGATTACGACCTGATCCTTATGGATATCCAGATGCCCATCATGGATGGTTATCATGCAACAAGAGCGATCCGGGAAATTGATAATCCGGCGTTGGCGGGTATTCCGATCATTGCAGTTTCGGCCAATGCCTTTGAAGAAGATAAAAAGATGGCAATAGAAAGCGGTATGAATGCGCATCTGCCCAAGCCGTTGGATACGCCTCTTTTATACAAAATGATCCGTAAGTTCTTAAAAGACGATAAGAAAGCAGCCAATATGGATGAGGCGGTCATTCGGCCTATCAGAAAAGAAGAATATCCGTATTTGGAAGATTTCCTGTATGATGCCATATATCTGCCGGACAATACTGCGATGCCTTCCAGAGATATCATTAAGAAACCGGAACTTGCGGTATATATCGAAGATTTCGGCGGCCCGGATGATTTCTGTCTCGTTGCGGAACGCGGCGGTGTGCTGCTTGGCGCGATCTGGTCGAGAATCCTGTCCGGCAAAGTGAAAGGATACGGCAATATCGGGCAGGACACCCCGGAACTTGCCTTTTCCGTGAAAAAGGATTTCAGGAAACAGGGACTTGGGACGAAACTGCTGAAAGAGATGCTTGTTTTGTTAAAAGAGCAGGGATACGCCAATGTTTCCATAAGTGTTAACAAGGATAATTATGCGTATCATATTTACAGGAAACAGGGATTCCAGGTAGTGAAAGTAGGAGAAGAGGATTATTTGATGGTACTGGATCTGTAGAATGGCCGTATCGTACGGGATGCATACCTGATAAATAAGGAACAAGGGCAGTTATTGTGATCATGGGAAGGAACATGTATGGTTTTATCACAATAACTGCTTTTTTTAGCAGGGAATTATAGATATGCTTTATAAAAACAAAAAAGCCTTCGGATCAAGGCTTTGTAAATGGAGCATACGGGATTCGAACCCGTGGCCTCAACAATGCGAATGTTGCGCGCTCCCAACTGCGCTAATGCCCCATGAGGATAAGTATAGCATAAATTGCAAAAAAAGCAATAATATTCTGCATTTAAGTTTTACAAATGATATTTTTGGCAGCAGCAGGCTGACCGGATGAAAGGGATGACAGGAAGATGACAGAACAAAAAAGATATGTTTTAGGAGATATGCAGTGTCTGTATTTGATAGATCGGGAAAGCGGACAGACAGAACTGGCGGTTTTACCGGCAGATGTGAAATATGATGAGACAGAGAGGGCAAAGTCTTTTGCAGATAGTCTTGTTCAGATTCACATAACGGGAGATGCATATCCGTCGGGGTATGCAGGCGGAAGAACGATGCGTCACAGCGGCAGTGTCTCCGGATTTGCCTGGAAAGAACAGAAGGTCACGGAAGATCATGCCGGTACGGAAATTTGTACAGTGCTGGAAGATAAAAGAGGATTCCTTCTGGAACATCATCTGCAATGGCGCAAAGAGGAGCCTTTTGTGAAATGTTATACGGTGTTTCAAAACGAGAGCCGGGAAACCGTAGAACTTGAAATGCTGTCTAGCTTTTCCATTGGAAAGATCTCTCCTTTTATCGGAAGTAAGGATGTGGGAAGTCTTTATGTGCACAGATTAAGAAGCGTGTGGAGCATGGAGGGAAGGCTGGAATCAAGGACGGCAGAAGATCTGCAGCTGGAAACTTCATGGACAGGACATGCAGTCAGATGCGAGCGTTTCGGACAGACCGGTTCCATGCCGGTCAATGGTTATTTTCCTTATCTTGTCATGGAAGATCGTAAGAGCGATATTTTCTGGGGAGCGATGCTGGCGCATAATGCGTCATGGCAGATGGAGATATACCGCCGGGGAGGCAATATCAGTATTTCAGGAGGACTTGCGGACAGGGAATTCGGTCATTGGATGAAAAAGATAGAAGCGGGAGAGCGGTTTGTGTCACCGGAAGCGATCCTTTCGGTATGCAAAGGCGGCGGCGTTGACCTTATTTCCCAGCGCATGACCGCGGCGATGGAAGAAAATGCGGAAAACGGGCCGGAGTGCGAACAGAGCCTTCCCGTTATATTCAATGAATATTGTACGACATGGGGGTGTCCGTCACATGAAAATATCAGCGCAATCCTTGAAGCAATCAAGGAGAAAGGCATTTCTTATTTCGTCATTGACTGCGGCTGGTATAAAGAAGAAGGCGTTGCGTGGGATGCTTCCATGGGCGATTATGAAGTTTCCGCAGAACTTTTCCAAACGGGATTGGAGCAGACAGTCAAGGTGATCAAAGAGCACGGACTCAAAGCGGGTATCTGGTTTGAGATCGAGAACGTAGGCGAAAAAGCGCATGCTTATCAGAACACGGAACATTTATTGAAGCGGGATGGCTGTGTGCTCACGACTGCTTCAAGAAGATTTTGGGATATGCGTGATCCGTGGGTGCAGGACTATCTTACGGATAAAGTGATCGGAACGCTGAAAAAGTACGGGTTTGAATATATGAAGATAGATTATAATGATACGATCGGCATTGGATGTGACGGGGCGGAATCACTTGGAGAGGGCCTGCGTCAGAACATGCAGGCTTTTATAGCATTTGTCGATAAAGTAAAAGCACAGGTGCCGGGTATCATTCTGGAAAATTGTTCTTCCGGCGGACATCGTCTGGAGCCGCTTATGATGCGTAAATGCAGCATGGCTTCTTTCTCCGATGCGCATGAATGCGAAGAAATTCCTATTATTGCCGCGAATCTGCACAGAGCGATCCTGCCAAGACAGAGCCAGATCTGGGCTGTGATCAGAAAGACGGATTCTTTAAAAAGAATCGCGTATTCCATTGCCAATACGTTTCTTGGCAGAATGTGTTTATCGGGAGATGTGTTGGAACTTTCTGACGGTCAGTGGAAGATCATTGAAGAGGGGATCGCCTTCTACCGGAAAATCGCACCCATTATTAAAAAGGGAAGAACTTACCGGTTCGGGACGGAAATCGTAAGCTACCGGAATCCCAAAGGGTGGCAGGGGATCCTGCGGGAAGGGAATAACGCGGAGGCATACGCATTGTTTCACAGTTTTTATGATCATCATGAGGAATGGATGGAAATATCCCTGCCGGAGAATACAAAGTATAAAATTGACAGTATTTACTCTGATACGGAGGTGAGCGTGCGGTTGGAGGGAAGCAGGCTGCTTTGCCGGAATGTGGATGAAATGAAGGCGGTGGCGGTATATCTGAAATAGGAATGAAGAAAGAACAGATCGGAAAGGCTGCATGTTACTGCGCTTTTTGGTCTGTTTTTTTATGCAGGCAATTGCCTTTTTTGCAGTTAAAACCATGAAGGAAGTGTGTGACTTTATTTTCCAAAACAAAGTTATCGGCTTGACATATTGAACGGCGTTCAATATAATAAGAACTATATCAGATAAAAGAAAACGGAGATATATATGGACAGTAAAGAAACCATTATGGAAGCGGCTATTTCTTTAATAGAAGAAAAAGGAGATTGTCTGGAGGAAATTACCATGCGGGAAATTTCCAAAAGGGCAGGGGTTGGGCTTGGACTCATCAATTATCATTTTGAGAACAAAGAGAAGTTGATCGAGCTTTGTGTAGAGCGGATCATCAATGGAATTGTAGAAAAATTCCGCGGCATGAAAGAATGTGTCAAAGACAGAACGCCGTTTGAAAAATTGGATGCGCTGGGAAACATGACACTGACATTTTTATTCGAACACAGGGCAGTATCCAAAATCTCGATACTGTCCGATATGAGGTTTCCGCAGGAGTATGATAATACCCGTTTGACGATGCAGGCATATCTGCCATTGGTAGCGGACTGCCGTCCGGATTGGGATGAAGAGAAAGTGTATCAGATGACATACTGTCTGATTTCCTGTATGCAGTCTGTTTTTCTAAGGGCTGATGTGCTGCTGCAGACAAGAGGAATCGATTTGAGAAATGAAAAAGAGCGCAGTGCATTTTATACGAAAATGCTAAAAAATATAGTTTCCGCAGAGACAGAAGAAAGAACCGCACGCTGAAAAAGGCGGAGGGCTGTCGTGTGAAAATAAATTTTTCACACTCGGGATTTGTGTGCGCGCACTTGACACGAATTCATTATGCGTAAAATACGTGCGCAGAAATGAGGACTGAAATGAAAATCACGGTTATAAACGGTACGCCGCAGAAAGGCGTTACCTGCAAAATGAAAGAGAGATTCCTTGATAGTTTCCGCAAAGACAGTGAAATAACGGAATTTTACCCGGATGCTTTTCCGGAATTCTGTACAGGATGTAAGAATTGTTTTTTACAGGGAGAAGAAAAATGTCCTCATTTTTCCAAGACAGCCATTGTCTGGGAGAGTATGATGCGTTCGGATATTATTGTATTTGCCTATCCGGTCTATGCACTTCGTGCGCCTGCCGGCATAAAGTCGTTATTGGACCATTTATGCGTTCACTGGATGACTCACCGGCCGGAACCTGCTTTTTTTAAGAAAAAGGCGGTTATCATAACAAACAGTATCGGTGCGCCAAACCGCGCGGCGCAAAAGGATGTAGCAACAAGCTTAAACTGGCTGGGAATTTCCTTTGTTTCGATATGCGGCATTCCTTTGATGGGGGATATTTTTGTCGATTCGATGAGTGAAAAGCACAGGAGGATGATCGATGAGAAAATGGAGAAACTGGCAGATAGCGTAAAAAGCCGGAATGGCGGTATGCATATGTCTGTCAAAGTATGGATGTTTTTTCAAATGGCGAAGCTGCAGCATAAAATGGTGTTAAACTCGGAAGAAGTGCCGGGGCTTGATAGTGCTCACTATTTGAAGCATGGCTGGATCAGGCGGTTTTGACCGGAAACAGGTTTATAATTATGAATGAGCCGCTGACAGAAAAATATGCTTAACCATTGGCAAATCCAATCATTAAGCATCTTTTCGGGTTGGGCTATTCAATTAAGAATAACAGCTCGTAGGGGAATCGAACCCCTGTTTCCGCCGTGAGAGGGCGGCGTCTTAACCGCTTGACCAACGAGCCATATCCGGAACACTTGCTTATTTTATTATAGATCGCGTCAAAATGCAAGCCTTTTTTTCAAATTTTGTAAAAAGTTTTAGTTTTTTTCTTGCATCTTCTTCTGATTAATGCTACACTGTAATAGTCATAAATAGTATTTACGATAAGAGTGGACTTGCGAGTCCACTCTTTTGTGTGATACGGGAATGCGAAAACGGCATTTTCCAAAAAGGAGGATATGCATGTCAAGAAGAGAGACTTATGAGTCCGAAACAGAGAAACTGTTAACGCCGATCGCCGAACGTTTCGGTGTGAGGATCTACGATATAGAATATGTCAAAGAAGGCAGCGACTGGTATTTAAGGGCCTATATCGATAAAACGGGCGGTGTGACGATCATGGACTGTGAGAATGTAAGCCGCGCACTCTCGGATGAACTGGACAAAGAGGATTTTATCGAAGATGCTTATATTCTGGAAGTGAGCAGTCCGGGACTTGGCCGCGCGCTGAAAAAGGACAGACATCTGGCCGGAAGCCTTGGAGAAGAGGTGGAAATAAAGACTTATAAGCCGATTGAGGGGCAGAAAGAATTCAGCGGTGTTCTGACGGCATATGACGAGAATATGATAACCGTGATGATTGGAAATGACGAAGTGACATTTAAAAGAAAAGAGATTGCGCTCATCAGGCTGGCGCTTCATTTTTAAGAGGAAGATAAAGGAGGATACTGGAAAATGAATAAGGAATTAATGGAAGCATTGGATATGCTGGAAAAGGAGAAAGAGATCAGCAAAGAGACTTTGTTTGACGCGATCGAGAATTCGTTGATCACGGCCTGCAAGAATCATTTTGGCAAAGCGGACAATATCAAAGTGGAAATTGACAGAGATACATGTGATTTTTTATGCTATGCGGAAAAAGAAGTTGTTGAAGAAGTAGAAGACGATTGCCTGCAGATCTCTTTGGATGATGCGAAAGAACTCTCCATAAAGGCAAAGCTTGGCGATATGCTCCATGTTGAGATCAAGTCAAAGGAATTCGGACGTATTGCAACGCAGAATGCCAAGAACGTTATTCTGCAGAAGATTCGTGAGGAAGAAAGAAGCGTTATTTACAATCAGTACTATGAAAAGGAAAAAGATGTCGTTACCGGTATCGTACAGCGTTACATGGGGAGAAATATTTCCATAAATCTTGGTAAAACGGATGCTGTTTTGAATGAGAGTGAGCAGGTGCGCGGAGAGAATTTCAAACCGACGGAGAGAATTAAGGTATATATTCTGGAAGTGAAGAATACACCTAAAGGACCCAGGATTTTAGTAAGCCGTACACATCCGGAACTTGTCAAGAGATTATTCGAAACCGAAGTGACGGAAATCAAAGACGGCACGGTAGAGATCATGAGTATTGCCAGAGAGGCAGGCAGCAGGACGAAGATTGCGGTGCATTCCAACAATCCGAATGTTGATGCTGTAGGCGCCTGTGTCGGTATTAACGGCGCCAGGGTCAATTCTATTGTAGAAGAACTGCGCGGAGAGAAGATTGATATTGTAAACTGGGATGACAACCCGGGCAATCTGATCCAGAATGCGCTCTCTCCGGCGAAGATCGTAGCCGTTTTTGCCGATCCCGACGAGAAGACTGCCAAAGTCGTCGTACCGGACTATCAGCTTTCTCTTGCAATCGGGAAAGAAGGACAAAACGCAAGACTGGCGGCAAGGCTGACCGGTTATAAGATCGATATCAAGAGCGAAACGCAGGCAAAAGACGCACCGGGCTTCCGTTATGAGGATTATGATTATGACGAGGAAGAGTATGATGAAGAAGACTACGATGAAGTAGACTATAATGAAGAGGAAGAAGGGTATGAAACAGAAGGCGGAGAGGCCTATGATGAAGTGCCCGGACAGGAAAGCGAACCCGGCGCGGAAGAAGGATTTGAAGAATAGAGATCAATAGAAATAGAAAGGGATAATTTCTATGGCGAAAAAGACTCCCATGAGACAATGCGTAGGCTGCGGAGAAATGAAGAGCAAAAGGGAAATGATGCGGGTATTAAAAACAGCGCAGGGTTCTATAGAACTAGATACAACCGGCAGGAAGAATGGCAGAGGAGCGTATCTTTGCATGGAAAAAGAGTGTCTGGTCAAAGCTGGAAAAAATAAAGGCTTAGAGCGTTCCTTTAAGATGAACATTCCGGATGAAATATATGAAAAACTGGAGAAGGAGTTTGAGGAGGATGTGCGGGGATAACAAAGCATTAAATCAGAAAGTGTTATCCATGCTTGGCCTTGCAGCTCGTTCCAGAAATGTTGTCAGTGGAGGATTTGCAACAGAAAATGCGGTAAAGTCAGGGAAAGCATATCTGGTCATCGTATCAGAAGATGCTTCCGATAACACGAAAAAAAAGTTTCGAAACATGTGTGAATTTTATAAAGTACCCTTTTATTTATTCGATGAGAAGGGAAGGCTTGGACACTCTATGGGAAAAGAAGAAAGAACATCTCTGGCAGTTACCAATGCAGGATTTGCAGATTCGATACGGAAACATTTAGAAGATTTGATCATTAGACGGAGGTAGTAAGCATGGCGAAAATGAAAGTGCATGAGCTTGCAAAAGAGTTAGAGACGCAAAGCAAAGAAATTCTTGCTTTTTTGCAGGATAAAGGATATGAAGTAAAAGCAGCGCAGAGTTCTATAGAAGACGAGATCATTGCGTTAGTACGCGGCCGCTTTGGCAAAAGCGAGGCCGGAAAGGCGGCAGACGCTTCTTTGGAAAGCGGCGCAGGAAAGGCAGCAAAAACTGCCGGAGGGGGAAATACAGTGAGAGAAGAAAGTGCTGTATCGGAAAAAAATACGAAAAAAACGGAGAATGCCGCATTGAAGGAAAAAGCGGGAAACTCTGCAGCAGAGGCGGGTCCGCAGAACACTGTGAAAGCGGAACCGGCAGGAAAGGAAAATACGGGGAAAAACGGCGGTGTTTCGGAAACGAACAGGACAGGGAATGCACCTGCAAATGCAAGACCGGATGCGGGCGAGCGCCCGAAAAAGAAAAAGAAGATTATTTTCGTAAGCAATCCGCACAATTCCAAGATGCCGGGGAACAGGCCTGCGCAGTCCGGTGCGGATAAAAGACCTGCGGGAAATGGCGGCCGTCCTGTACAGCAGGCGCCTCATCAGATCGTGCGGCCGACGCAGAAACCGATTCCGGTGACGGCGGAGCCTTACGATGTGCGGCAGAAACAGCAGCAGGAACGCCGTATGGAACGCAGACAGCAGGAGAAGTTGGAAAGACAGGAGAAACTGGAGAAACAGGAAAACAGGGAAAATGCAAATGTCCAGAATAAACCGGCCAATCAGGAAAGACAATATAATAATAACGACAATAGAAAGCCTGATACACAGAAGCGTCCGAATTTTAATAATAATCAGGGAAATAATCGTGGTGCGGCGTCTCCTGGCGGCAGCGGCAGGAATTTTAACAATAATGAGCGTCCTCAGAGAGGAAACGGCGGGCCGGACAATCGATTTAAGAAGGGTGGAAACAACAAGGACTTTATGCCCGAGAGCCCTGTCAAGGACACTGAAAAGCACAGAGATGAAGAAAAACGCAGGATCAGTCAGGAGAAAGACAAACGCTCCAGGAAAGATCTGATCTACGAAGAGGATGATGTAAACGTAAAGAACCGTAATAAAGCGGGCCGTTTCATCAAACCCGAGAAGAAAGTGGAGACAGTTGTTGAAGAACAGATCAAAGTGATCACACTGCCGGATTCTCTGACGATCAAGGAACTGGCGGATAAGATGAAGATACAGCCGTCCGTGATTATTAAGAAACTTTTCCTGCAGGGACAGATTGTGACGGTAAATTCCGAAATTTCTTTCGAAGATGCTGAAAATATTGCAATCGAGTATGAAATTATCTGTGAAAAAGAAGTAAAAGTAGACGTTATTGAAGAGCTGTTAAAGGAAGAGGAAGAAGATGAGAGCAAAATGACATCCAGACCGCCCGTCATCTGTGTTATGGGTCATGTTGATCATGGTAAGACTTCCCTTTTGGATGCGATTCGTAAAACCAATGTTACGGATAAAGAAGCGGGCGGTATTACACAGGCGATCGGCGCCTATACTGTTAATATCAACAACCAGAAGATAACATTCCTGGATACGCCGGGTCATGAAGCGTTTACGGCTATGCGTATGCGCGGCGCCAATGCTACGGATATCGCTGTCCTTGTCATCGCGGCAGATGACGGTGTTATGCCGCAGACGGTTGAAGCCATCAACCACGCGAAAGCGGCCGGTATCGAGATCATTGTTGCAGTGAATAAGATTGATAAGCCGAATGCCAACATTGACAGAGTAAAGCAGGAAATGACGGAATATGAATTGATTCCGGTAGATTGGGGCGGTTCTACGGAGTTTGTTCCCGTTTCTGCCAAATCGGGCGAAGGCATTGAAACATTGCTTGAGACGATTCTGATAACCTCTGAAATTCTGGAGTTAAAAGCCAATCCCGACAGACGGGCAAGAGGTCTTGTTATCGAAGCGGAATTGGATAAAGGCCGCGGTCCGGTGGCAACTGTGCTGGTACAGAAGGGAACGCTGCATATAGGAGACTTTATTTCTGCAGGAGCATGTCATGGTAAAGTAAGAGCCATGATCGACGATAAGGGCAGAAGAGTCAAAGAGGCAAAACCTTCCATGCCGGTAGAAATCCTCGGTCTTTCCGATGTACCGAGTGCCGGCGAAGTATTTATCGTGCATGAAAATGACAAGTCAGCCAAATCTTATGCAGATACTTATATGGCGCAGCATAAAGAAGAGATGCTTGCAGATACTAAGTCCAGGATGTCTCTCGACGACCTGTTCAGCCAGATCAAAGAAGGCAGTCTGAAAGAACTGAATCTGATCGTCAAAGCAGATGTACAGGGCAGCGTGGAAGCGGTAAAACAGAGCCTGATGAAGCTTTCTAATGAGGAAGTCGTAGTAAAATGTATTCACGGCGGCGTCGGCGCTATCACGGAATCCGACGTAACGCTTGCTTCCGCATCCTCGGCGATCATTATCGGTTTCAATGTCAGACCGGATGCAACAGCCAAGGCAGTTGCGGAGCGTGAAGGAGTAGATGTCAGACTTTATAAAGTAATCTATCAGGCGATCGAGGATATCGAAGCGGCTATGAAGGGTATGTTAGACCCTGTATTTGAAGAGAAAGTGATCGGCCATGCCGAAGTGCGACAGATCTTCAAGGCGTCGGCGATCGGAAATATTGCAGGTTCTTACGTGCTCGATGGAGAATTCCAGAGAGGCTGTAAGATTCGTATTACCAGAGAGGGTGAGCAGATCTATGAGGGTGAACTGGCTTCCTTAAAGAGATTTAAAGATGACGTAAAAGAAGTAAAAGCCGGATTCGAGTGCGGTCTTGTTTTCGAAGGATTTGATAAGATGCAGGAACTGGATATCGTTGAGGCATATATTATGGTCGAGGTACCCAGGACTTAAAGAAATCTAAGATGCCGGAGAACGGCATCTAAGATTTTCCATGTTAAGTCTGAAAGAATCGCGGAGTGATTCTTCCAAAAGGAGAGATTTATGCGGAAAAACAGTATTAAAAATACACGTATTAACGGAGAGGTGCAAAGAGCGCTCGCGGAGATCATACGGGGAGAACTGAAGGATCCCCGTATCGGTGAAGTGACCTCCGTGGTAGCGGTGGAAGTTGCGCCTGATCTTAAAACATGTAAAGTATGGATCAGTGTGCTCGGAGACGGGCAGGCGCAGGCGGACACGTTAGCGGGGTTAAACAGCGCGGAAGGATTTATCAGAAATCAGCTTGCGCGTAAGATCAATCTGCGCAACACGCCGCAGATACGATTCATCATGGACCAGTCGATCGCATATGGTGTTAATATGTCAAAGCTGATCGACGACGTACAGGGAATGAAAGGGGAATCATTATCGGAATGAAGATCATAGATGAAGTAAAAGATGCGAAATCCATAGGAATCGGCGGCCATCTCAGACCGGATGGAGATTGTGTCGGTTCCGTTATGGGATTATATCTTTATCTGACAAAGGCTCTTCCGGATGTACGTGTGGACGTTTATCTGGAAAAACCGGCGGATATTTTTGATTGTATCAGGGATGTGGATAAGATTCGGACGGATCTTGCGGCAGACATGACATATGATGTTTTTATCGCAATGGACTGTAATGCCGAGCGGCTTGGCCCTGCGGAGACGATGTTTCAGAAAGCGGGGAAAAGGATCAATATAGATCACCATATCAGCAATCAGGGCTGCGGTGATATCAACATTCTGGATCCGGAGAGCAGTTCAACCTGTGAACTGCTGTATGGACTGCTTGAGAAGGAACTGATAGACGAGGCAATCGCAAAGGCGCTTTATATCGGACTGATCCATGACACAGGCGTTTTCAAGTATTCCAATACCTCTCCGAAAACACTTCATCTGGCGGCCGAGCTGATCGCATTCGGATTTGATTTTTCAAAGATCATCGATGAAACTTTTTATGAAAAAACATATATGCAGAGCCAGATCATGGGCCGGGCGATTCTGGAGAGCGTCCGTTTCCTGGGAGGCAGGTGCATTGTCAGTATGGTAAGTAAGAAAACGATGAACTTCTATCAGGCCGAACCGAAGGATCTGGACGGCATTGTCAACCAGCTGCGGATCGTGAAAGGCGTGGAATGTGCCATCTTTATGTATGAGGCCGATTCTATGGAATATAAGGTGAGTATGCGTTCTAACGGAGAAGTGGACGTGGCGGCTATCGCGGTATTGTTCGGCGGCGGCGGGCACGTAAGGGCGGCAGGCTGTTATATGAAAGGGACTTATCATGATGCGATCAACAACCTGTCCGTACATATTGAGGAGCAGTTAAGAGCGCGCGGCAGATTGGGGAGTACGGAAAATGTATCACGGGATCATTAATATATACAAAGAAGCCGGTTATACTTCCCATGACGTAGTAGCCAAACTACGGGGCATATTAAGACAGAAAAAAATAGGTCATACAGGAACGCTCGATCCGGATGCGGTAGGAGTGCTTCCTGTATGTCTTGGCGTAGGGACAAGACTTTGCGATATGTTAGCCGGTGAAACCAAAGAATATGTGGCTGGACTCCGGCTGGGCATAATGACAGATACACAGGATATGTCGGGAACCGTGCTTTCCAGAAAAGACGCAGTCGTTTCAAAGGAAGAGGCCGTGCAGGCCATATACAGTTTCCTTGGCGATTATGAACAGGTTCCGCCGATGTATTCCGCTTTGAAAGTAAACGGTAAGAAATTATATGAACTGGCCAGACAGGGAAAAGAAGTGGAGCGCAAGGCAAGAAGCGTTCGTATAGAGGAGCTGGAGATCCTGCAAATGGAGCTGCCGGTGATCCGATTTCGGGTGGTGTGTTCCAAGGGCACTTATATTCGGACATTATGTGATGATATCGGCAGGAAACTGGGCTGCGGCGGAGTCATGCAGTCTCTTACAAGAACCAGAGTGGGGCAGTTTCCGGCGGCGGATGCGCTTACCGTTTCGGATGTGGAACGATGCAGGGACGACGGCAGTCTTTCCCGGTATATCATACCCGTTGATCAGGTTTTTTCGCATTTGCATGCGGTATATGTAAAAGACGGCTATTTGAAACTGCCCGTAAACGGAAACCGCCTGCATGTACAGATGATACATGGAGATTATGCGTATCATGATAACGAACAGGTCCGCGTTTACGGCGGGCAGGATATTTTTTTCGGTATTTACCGATATGAGAAGGAAACGGAGATGTTTTTTCCGGTGAAAATGTTCCTTTCAGGAGATGAAGGTGGGAAATAGATCCATGCAGATCATTAAAGAAACAACAGAATTCATGCTGCCCGGGAAAAGTGCGGTTGCCATCGGGAAATTCGATGGTATTCATTTAGGGCACCAGAAGCTGCTTGAAAAGATAACGGAGCAGAAAAAAAACGGACTGCTTGCAGTTGTTTTTACTTTTTCTCCGGCGCCGGAAGCCTTTTTTTCCGGAAAAGAAACAAAAGGATTGATGAGCATCGAAGAAAAAAGGGCGGCATTTAAAAAAGCAGGCATCGACATACTCATAGAATTTCCGCTCAACAAAGAAACCGCAGCCACGGAACCGGAACGATTCGTGGAAGAGTATCTTGTCGGCAAATTGCAGGCAGCATTTATTGCGGCAGGGACCGATTTGTCATTCGGAAAAAAGGGGGCGGGAGACGCCGCGCTTTTGAAGCGCATGGCGGAATCGTCAGGGTATCGCGTGGAACTGATCGAAAAAGTTAGCGTAGCGGGGGAGGAAGTCAGTTCGACCATTGTCCGTGAGGCTGTTGAAAAAGGTGATATGGAGAAAGCGCAGGCTCTGCTTGGCGTTCCTTACAGCATAAAAGGTATCGTTTCCCACGGGCGGAAGCTTGGCAGGAAGATGGGGATGCCTACGCTGAACCTTCTGCCGGCGGAAGAAAAGCTCCTGCCGCCGAACGGTGTATATTATTCCCGTGTCCTGCTTGCGGGTAAGTGGTATCCCGGAATATCCAACGTCGGGTATAAGCCGACGGTAAGCGATACATGTGTGATGGGTGTGGAAACCTATCTTTACGCTTTTGACGAGGATGCTTACGGCAGAGAGATCACGGTGGAACTGCTTGGCTTTAAACGTCCTGAAATGAAATTTGAAGGCACAGAGGCGTTAAAAGAGCAGGTGCAGAGGGACATTGAAGAAGGTGCAGCTTTCCACAAAAAGGTAAAATAAGGCTTGTCAGAGGTTATAATTTATCTTAAAATAAAATTATCTGTGATTAAAGTGAGAAGTACAAAGGAAGGTCAAACATGAATCTGGAAATCATTCTTTCTATGGCGGGCGGTTTAGGGCTCTTTCTTTTTGGCATGCGGGTTATGAGTGAAAGTATTGAAAAGGTAGCCGGCGCCAAGTTAAGACAAATATTGGAGCAGTTAACGACTAATCGTTTTACGGGGATTCTGGTAGGCGTCATTTTTACGGCGATCATCCAGTCGTCATCTGCCTGTACAGTCATGGTAGTCAGTTTTGTCAATTCCGGCCTGATGAATCTATATCAGGCGGCAGGCGTCATTTTCGGCGCCAATATCGGTACGACAGTAACCTCATTGCTGGTTTCCTTCAAACTCGAGAAAATAGCGCCGGTCATTCTGTTAGTCGGTGTGATTGTCGTTATGTTCTGCAAAAAGCAAAAAATCACCAAATTTGGAGAGATCATCGTCGGTTTCGGTATTCTGTTCATGGGACTCAGTACGATGTCCGGCGCCATGTCGGGGATGAAGGATTCCGAAGCGGTCCTGAATATGTTTGCATCCTTGACAAATCCGATATTGGCAGTGCTTTTAGGAACGTTTTTGACCGCGGTAATACAAAGTTCTTCCGTCACGGTCAGTATTATGGTCCTCATGGCCAATCAGGGGCTGTTAGGACTTGATATGTGTATGTTCATCATACTCGGCTGTAATATCGGCGCCTGTACTTCGGCTCTGCTAGCCTCCCTGACCGGTAAAAAAGATGCCAAAAGAGCAGCTTCGATTCACCTTATTTTCAATATTATCGGTACGCTGCTTGTTTTCATACTATTCATATTGGATGTCGATCAGGTCGTTGCGCTTCTTGCGAAGATTGCGCATAACGACGCAGGGCGGATTGTTGCATATGCCCATATCGCGATCAAGCTGTTCCAGGTCATTATCATGTCTCCGTTTATCGGAGCGATTGTAAAAATGACTTACATATTTGTACCGGGTGATGATAAGAAGATCGGCTATCGTGACAGCCACCAGTTGAAATATATCGGTGAAAAAGTGGTTTTCAATCCGGCTACCGCCGTTGTGGAAGTTATTAAGGAATTGGACCGGGTAGCCTCTTTGGCAAGCGAGAATCTGAACAGGGCAATGAATGCACTGATCACGCTTGACGAGGGTGAGATCGAGGAAGTTTATGAAGTAGAAGAAAACATCGATTTCCTCAGCCATTCCATTACGGATTATCTGGTAAAGATCAACCAGACGACTCTGCCGATCGAAGACTTAAAGAGCCTCGGTTCGCTGTTCCATGTCGTCAATGATATCGAGAGGATCGGCGATCATGCGGAAAATATAGCGGATGCCGCCAGGCGCAGGATTGATTCGGGCGTTTCTTTCAGCAAAGAGGCGCAGGCGGAGCTTGGCATGATGCTTGATATGGTCAATACACTGCTGCGTTTTTCACTGGAAATGTTCGTAAAAAGCTCAGAGGAGCATGAAGAAGATATCAATCATCTGGAAGAAGCGATCGACGAGAAAGAGAAAGAACTGCAGAAGAAGCATCTTGACCGTCTGACCAATAATGAATGCAGTCCGGAGGCCGGCGTGATCTTTTCCGATATCATATCCGGTCTGGAAAGAGTGGCGGATCATGCGACAAATATTGCATTTGCTACGGTGGCAATGGATGCGTAAAGAGTGATAGAAGCTGTACGCAGGAGAGCGGCATAGGAGCGGCCGGGGAAGAGAGGATTCCCCGGCCGCTCCTGCGCCGCTTTCATGTTTTTAAGCTCTATATTTTAAATGTTTTATATGTTTGGTAACAAAATTGTAATAATTTATAGTTAATTGTATTATTTTCTCCATATATATAAATAAAAAATGTAGAAACACCATATATAGTAATGCAAAGCGGAAAGAACAGGAAAGCAGGCGCTGCCGGGCCCCCTGTCTGAGCTGACCGTAAAATTTTCCTTATTAGCGCCCGGCCTGCAGGCGGCCCTGTGCTCCGCCTGCCTTTTTTCGGCCTTTCCGCTGCCTGTCCACATTTTTCCTGTCTTTTGCCCGTCTTTTTCGTTCCTTTTTATTGACATCCCTTCCCGGACTTGTTATAATAACAACATATTTGTAACAAATTTAATAAATCTGTAATAATTACGATACAAAGTTGTTATGAAAAAAGGAGTCCGATAATCAAAATGAAACGTAAAGAATTGTGTTATCTTTTAATATGCGTTATGTTATGCCGGCCGCTGCTTGTTTTTGCAACAGGGGATCAGACAAAGGCTTCAGCGCAGACAGAAGTACAGGAAGCAGGACGCAGCGGTGCGGATTCTACGCTTGGAGGCCTGACGGCAGGGGCCGAGCTGGTCGGTTCGGGAGCTGACCTGGGCGATCTGGGCGCTGTAGGAGATGCACAGAATAAAGAGGAAAACGATTCTGCGGGCAGTGAAGGCAGTTCCGATGGAAACGGTTTGACAGATCAGGGAAGCGGCGCCAATGGAAATGATAATGCTTCCAAAGGTCAGGGAAGCGGTTCGGGAGAAGACGGTAACGGTTTGACGGATCAGGGAAACGATGCTGCGGAAAACGGAAGCGCTTCGGCGGATCAGGGAAATGATGCTGACGGAAACGATAACGGATCTGCAGAAGAAAACGACACGCAGGAGAACGATGAAGAATCCGAGAGCCTCCAGGATATCTTAAAACCGATAGGAGCTTCTTCTATCGTAGAAGCCAGGAAAACCGTAGAAGAGTATGCGCAGGCCTATGAAGATGCCAAAAACGCAAACTGGGGGTATACGAATCTCGGGATTGCGAATGTAGAGAATAATCTCAATATCAGAGCTATACCGGCAGAAGATGGTAAGCTGGTAGGGAAACTGCCTAAGAATGCGGCTTGTGAAGTTATAGATTCGGATGGCGTATGGGCGCATATTAAGTCCGGGAAAGTGGAAGGCTATGTGAGCTGCGAGTTTTTGTTAACGGGCCTGCAGGCGAAATGGAAGGCGGAAGAACTGGTTTCCGCGATTGCAACGGTAACGACGGATGCCCTGAAAGTACGTGCGGAGGCCAATACGGAATCCGAAGTCATTACCCTCGTTCCTAATGGAGAGGAACTGGAAGTGGCAGAGGCGGGCGATGAATGGATCAAAGTCTATCTGGATGATGAAGAGGTATTTGTGTCAGCCGAATATGTCCGCGTAGATGCCAAACTCGAAACGGCTATTACGATGACGGAATTATTATATGGACAGGGTGTATCGGATGTCCGTGTGGATTTGTGCCAGTATGCAAAAGAATTTTTGGGAAATCCGTATGTATGGGGCGGTACCAGCTTAACAAACGGCGCGGATTGTTCCGGATATGTGTTGAGTATTTTCAAGAAATACGGGGTTTCCTTACCGCATTCCTCCAGAGCACAGGCGAACTGCGGCACAACGATTACACTTTCCGAAGCGCGGCCGGGAGATCTGATCTTTTACGGAAACGGACAGAATATTAATCATGTGGCAATATACATCGGCGGCGGGCAGGTAATACATGCCAGCAATCCGAGAACGGGAATTCGTATTTCCAACGCAACTTATAGAAGTCCGGTTAAAGTGGTAAGAATCTTACAGGACTAAGAGATTACCGGATAGATTGCATGGTATATTGAGCCGGCATATACCGGCTCCGGGCATCAATTTATGGGATACATGAATTATAGCTTGCCAAGCGTGCCATTATGTGGTAAGATATCTAAGTATGAATTTCAGCCGACACTCGGAACCGGGAAACTCCGACCCGTTCTTAGTTTCAGGCGATGGAAGAGGAAAGGAGAAAGATATGATTTCGAAAGAAAAGAAAACAGCAATTATGAAAGAGTATGCAAGAACGGAAGGCGATACAGGATCGCCGGAGGTACAGGTTGCCGTCCTGACAGCAAGGATTCAGGAACTGACAGAGCACCTGAAAGCCAATCCGAAAGATCATCATTCCAGAAGAGGACTTCTGAAAATGGTAGGTCAGAGAAGAGGTTTGCTTACTTATCTGAAAGATAAGGATATTGAAAGATATCGTACGCTGATCGAGAGATTAGGACTCAGAAAATAAAGAAGAAGGCGGGTACAAGGCCGGTTATGCCGGCTTTTCCGCCTTTTCGTTTTGTTTTGGTGTTATCGGGTGGAAGAATCATCCGAGACCACAGACATATGCATAAAAGCAGTATGAAAGTTATGGATATGTCTGTAGTTTCGGCATCTTCTGCCTGTAAAATAAAATGATTTTAAAGGAGAGAAGACTATGTACAAGAGTTACACATTGGAACTGGCCGGCCGGACGCTTCGTGTCGATATCGGCAGAGTCGGCAAACAGGCAAACGGCTGCGCATTTATGCATTATGGAGAAACGACGGTATTGTCTACCGCAACAGCCTCCGAAAAACCGAGGGAAGGGATTGATTTCTTCCCCTGCAGCGTCGAGTATGAAGAAAAATTATATGCCGTAGGTAAAATACCCGGCGGATTTAACAAACGGGAAGGCAAAGCAAGTGAAAATGCCGTTTTAACAAGCCGTGTGATCGACAGACCGATGAGACCGCTTTTCCCGAAAGATTACAGAAACGATGTAACACTCAATAATATGGTTATGAGCGTTGATCCGGCATGCCGTCCTGAACTTGTGGCAATGCTTGGTACGGCGATCGCAACTTGTATTTCCGATATTCCGTTTGACGGCCCGTGTGCCATGACGCAGATGGGTATGGTGGATGGAGAATTTATCGTCAATCCGTCTCAGGAGCAGTGGGATAAAGGCGATCTGAAAATGACGGTTGCTTCTACCGCAGAGAAGGTTATTATGATCGAAGCCGGCGCAAATGAGATACCGGAGGCGAAGATGATCGAAGCGATCTACAAAGCGCATGAGATCAACCAGACGATCATCGCATTCATCAATCAGATCGTTGCCGAAGCAGGCAAGCCGAAGCATGCTTACGAAAGCTGTGCAATTCCGGAAGAAATGTTTGAGCAGATCAAAACGATCGTTACACCGGAAGAAATGGAAACAGCTGTTTTCACGGATGAAAAACAGGTTCGTGAAGAAAATATCAGAAATATCACCGCGAAACTGGAAGAAGCGTTTGCAGAAAAAGAAGACTATCTGGCAGTGCTTGGCGAAGCGGTATACCAGTATCAGAAGAAGACCGTACGTAAGATGATCTTAAAAGACCACAAGCGTCCTGACGGCCGTGAACTGGATCAGATCCGTCCGCTTGCGGCAGAGATCGATATCATTCCGAGAGTGCATGGTTCCGCTATGTTTACCCGTGGACAGACACAGATCTGCAACGTATGTACGCTGGCGCCGTTATCCGAAGTACAAAGAGTAGATGGCCTGGACGAAAATGTAACGGCCAAGAGATATATGCATCATTATAATTTCCCGTCTTATTCCGTAGGAGAGACGAAAGTAAGCCGCGGACCGGGACGTAGAGAGATCGGCCACGGCGCGCTCGCAGAACGTGCATTGATACCGGTGCTTCCTTCCGAAGAGGAATTCCCGTATGCGATCCGTACCGTATCCGAGACATTTGAATCGAACGGTTCTACCTCTATGGCATCTACCTGCGCATCCTGTATGTCTCTGATGGCGGCAGGCGTTCCGATCAGGAAGATGGTAGCGGGTATTTCCTGCGGTCTTGTAACGGGGGATACAGATGATGATTTCGTACTGCTTACCGATATCCAGGGACTTGAGGATTTCTTCGGGGATATGGACTTTAAGGTAACCGGTACACATGATGGTATTACCGCAATTCAGATGGATATTAAGATTCATGGTCTGACGAGACCGATCGTAGAAGGCGCGATTGCGAGATGCCGCGACGCACGTGAATTTATTATGCACAACTGTATGATTCCTGCTATTGCCGCACCGAGAAAAGAGGTTGGACAATACGCGCCGAAGATCATTTCCATCCAGATCGATCCTGAGAAGATCGGCGATGTAGTAGGACAGAGAGGCAAGACGATCAATGAGATCATTGCCCGTACAGGCGTTAAGATCGATATTACCGACGATGGACAGGTATCCGTATGCGGTACGGATAAAGAGATGATGGACAAAGCCGTTGAAATGATCAAGATCATTACGACTGATTTTGAAGAAGGTCAGATCTTTAAGGGCGTTGTTGTCAGCATTAAAGAGTTCGGCGCATTTATCGAGTTTGCACCCGGTAAGGAAGGAATGGTTCATATTTCCAAGATTGCAAAGGAAAGAATCAACCACGTGGAAGATGTGCTGACACTTGGTGATAAAGTTACGGTGGTATGTCTTGGCAAGGACAAAATGGGCCGTATCAGTTTCTCCATGAAAGATGTTGCGCAGGTATAAGGCGAAACAGGAAACTGAAAGAAATATAAAAGAGTTGGCGGATTATACCGTCAACTCTTTTTATGATTCCTTTGAATATTTTAAGCAGATATAATGTTTCAAGCGGATTCGGTCTTTACATCCATTAAATGCTTTCGTGGAATGTACGGCTGATAACGTCTGCCTGCTGTTCCGGTGTCAATTTGATGAAGTTGACAGCATATCCGGAAACACGGATCGTCAACTGCGGGTAATTTTCGGGATGTTTCTGCGCATCCAGAAGCATATCGCGGTTTAAAACGTTGACATTCAAGTGATGTCCGCCTTTTGTTGCATATCCATCCAATAAGGATACTAAATTATCTACCTGTGCTGTGTTCGTCTGTGCCATAATTTTCCCTCCTGCTTTTATAATAAAAATAGTAATGATTACTGTTTCTATTTATATAATACCAAATTTTTAAATTTTGTCTATAAAAATTATAAAAAAAATTGTATTTTATTTAATACATTTGTGAAAAATATATGAAAAAAAACAGGAAGTAATTGACAACAGGAAGCAGTTTGCGGTATCTTGTAACAAGTAAGTTTTTTACAGAAGATTAGAAATAAATAGTAAACGGGGTAATAAATTTGGAAGCAGTAAGCGAAATTTGGCAGTATGACGATCCTGTTTCCGGGAGTCGTGCTGACGGAAAAGAAGGCATTACACAGGAAGAATATGACAGACTGATCAAGCCATATTCGGAAGCGCTGACGATCATCCAGATTCGTTTGAACAGTCTGAATGCAGAATACAGAAGCAGAAGCAGGGAATATCCGATACATAATATCCAGCACCGCATCAAGAGCAAGAGCAGTATCATGAAGAAGCTGGAGAAAAAGAAGCTGCCGATAGGCGTGGATGTAGCAAGGGATGAGCTGACGGATATTGCAGGGATCCGTGTGATCTGTTACTTTGAAGACGATATATACAGTGTCGTATCCGCGATCAGGAAGCAGAGCGGTATTCTGGTGATCAGAGAGAGAGACTATGTGAAAAATCCGAAAGTGAACGGTTATAAAAGTTATCACATTGTCGTCGGCGTACCCGTGTATACACTTGAAGAGACGCAGTATTATCCGGTAGAAGTGCAGATCAGAACGATTTCTATGGATTTCTGGGCCAGTATGGAGCACCGGATATGCTACAAAAACGGCCGCAACAAAGAAGTCTCTGAGGAAACAAGAGAGACATTAAAGGGTTTTGCGGAAGAACTGAAGAAGATCGAGATCAGTATGTGCGAACAGAGTCTGAAACCATAATACATAATAGGTTGTGATTTGATAAAACGATAGAAAACATTATGTAAACTAAAATCCGGAACGGGAGAGCCTGTTCCGGATTCGTTTTTTATAGCAGATGGTTGTTAAATTTCTCTTCGCAATATTTGCAGCGGTATACTTCCGCTTTTTCGTCAGCCAGAACGAAGATATGGGGAAGTTCCTGCTCAATGGAAGTGATGCATCTGGGATTTTTGCATTTGATGATGTTTTTGATCTCTTTTGGAAGCGTCAGTTCTTTTTTATCCACCAGCTTACCGTCTTTGATGACATTGACGGTAATATTGTGATCGATAAAAGCAAGAACATCCAGATCCAGTGTGTTGATGTCGCATTCTACTTTGAGAATGTCTTTTTTGCCCATTTTGTTGCTGCGGGCATTTTTGATGATAGCGACCATGCAGTCTAACTTATCAAGCTGTAAATGATGATAGATAGAAAGGCTTTTGCCTGCTTCGATATGGTCTAAAACAAAACCTTCCTCGATTTTTCCTACGTTTAACATAGATTGTTTTGCACTCCTTTTTTCTTATAATCTGTTGCAGCTGCGCTGCTTTGCCGATGCGGCTGCCAATGGATCTGCCGTGCTGCCGTTTATGATACAGTAATCCCTAACAGGGTCAGGATCAGGGCCATTCTGACATAGACGCCGTATTGTACCTGCTTGAAATATACGGCCCGCGGATCTTCGTCTACTTCAACGGAGATCTCGTTGACGCGGGGAAGCGGATGCAGGATCAGCATATCGTCTTTTGCAAGTGCAAGTTTGGTTTTGTTTAAAATATAGAAATCTTTCAGGCGGACGTAATCTTCTTCATTAAAGAAACGTTCTCTCTGCACGCGTGTCATATAAAGCAGATCCAGATCGGGCATACATTCTTCCAGCCGGATGACTTCATCGTAAGCAATCTCTTTTTCACGAAGCATGTCTGTAATATAATCGGGAACTTTTAATTCCGGCGGGGAAATGAAGATAAAATGGATATTCGGATAGCGTACAAGCGCGTTGATCAGAGAATGTACGGTGCGGCCGAATTTCAGATCGCCGCACAGGCCGATGGTAAAGCTGCCGAGCCGCCCCTTCAGAGAACGGATCGTCAATAGATCTGTCAGAGTCTGTGTCGGATGCTGATGTCCGCCGTCTCCCGCATTGATGACCGGAATAGTGGATTTGCCGGCCGCGACCATAGGGGCGCCTTCTTTCGGATGGCGCATGGCACAGATATCGGCAAAGCAGGAAATGACCCGGATCGTATCGGATACGCTTTCTCCTTTGGATGCGGAAGAACATGCGGCGTCGGAAAAGCCGAGGACTTGTCCGCCGAGTCCCAGCATCGCGCTTTCAAAACTGAGTCTTGTCCTCGTACTCGGTTCATAGAAACAGGAAGCCAGTTTCCTGCCTTCGCAGGCATGTGCGTATTTTGCGGGATATTTTTCAATATCATTAGCCAGATCAAAGAGATCGTCAAGCTCTTTGGTAGTGAAATCCAAAGGATTCATTAAGTGTCTTATCTGCATGGTAGCTCCTTTCGTTATGCAAGTAAGCGGATACCGTAATTTACAGGGCGGCACCGCTCAAAAAAATAGAAGAGAAAAAATCCCTTCTATTTTGGGGGTTATGATTGAAATGACAATAGTTCGGATACCGGTTTTCTTCTGGGCGCTTCAGGCGTCTCATCCGGATAGCCGATGGGGATCAGCGCAACAAGCTCTCTGTCTTCGGGTAACTGCAGAAGAGACGTGATTCTGTCCTGATCGAAAATACCTAATATAACGGAACCGACACCCTGCTCATAAGCAGCAAGGCAGAAAGACTGGGATGCCACGCCGGCATCATACATCTGCCAGGTATCTTTACGAGGGGTGGTAAAGGAGCCATCTCTTTCGTAACCGCATCTGTTTTTGATGACAGTTACGGCAATCAGCATCGGTGCATTTTCAATAATCTTTCCGTTGTTCGGGAAAGGAGCAGTGCCTTCCTGGGCAATCTGGTCTTTTAACGCCCCTTCTACCGCAATGTAACGGGTGATCTGGGTGTTTTTCCAGCTTGGCGCGTAAGAAGCGGTTTCGATGATCCCGGATAATAATTCATGTGCTATTTTATCGGGTTTAAATCTGCGGATGCTTCTGCGCCCTTTGATACATTCTTGTGCTGTCATAAGATACCTCCTTTTGGTTGTGATATGTAAGATGAGAATTACAATATTTTGTATATCATACCATAAAGAAGAGAGGGTTTCAATGTAAAACGCCGCAAATATTTTGCTATTTTAACTGTGTCAGAAAAGTTGTGGAATGTGTGTTAATATGCTATATTAATACATGGGTATAAAGAATAGGAACCCGTTGATGAAAATGAATCAGGAAAGTTGAGGTTGTTTATGGCATATCAGGAGAAAAAAAGATGGGTGTTTTTGGGACTGCCGTTTACTTTTACGAAGTATACGATAGAAGAGGAAGTGATTACGATCAACAGCGGTCTGCTCAATACAAGGGAAAATGACTGCTATATGTATAAAGTGCAGGATGTGGAGCTGGAAACCAGCCTGGCGGAAAGGATATTCGGACTTGGGACGATTGTCTGTTATACCGGAGACACGACGCATCCCAAGCTTCTGCTCGAACATATTAAAAATGCAAAAGAGATCAAAAACTATATTTTAAAAGAGTCGGAAGAAGCAAGAAGAAAGCGCCGTACGTTAAATACGCTCGATATCGGTTCCCTGTCTGTGGATGATATGGACTAGAGCTTTTACGGCGCCTGTGTTTTGCCGGAGAGCCTGTCGCTTTCCGTTAAAAGACGTTCGAACAAAAGGCCGGAGATGAACCAGCAGGGTGCATAATCCAGGCGGATGATGCTGCCGATATTCCACCGGGAATTTTCGTAGTTCCAGGGACACAGTCCTTTCCTGCGCAGTATGACGCCGGACAGATATTCGCCGGAGAAAATAATACCGGTGTAGACAAGGCCGCGGAATATGAAATTTCTGCCTTTTAACAGGCGGCTTACGGGCGCTAACAAAGCAGCCAGTCCGTAGATCGGAAACATCCATAAGGATGTGATGCCGGATAATTTGAAATCGCGCCTGCGGAAGGAATGAAAGGCAGTAAAGATGATCTCCAGACACCATCCAAGCAGTCCGCAGTGAATAAAGTTATGGATAAAATTTTTCATAATAACAGGATTCCCCAAAAGAGAATGATTATGCACAGACGGCATAAAAAGTGACTGACAGAAAGGCATAGGATATGGCGGAATGAACTATACCGAGGCGATGGCATATATAGAGTCCCTGCAATGCTACGGCTGCGTGCCCGGACTTGCCAATATAGAAAAGTTATGTAAACTTGTAGGCGATCCGCAGAAGGCGCTGAAATTTGTACATATTGCCGGAACGAACGGAAAAGGGTCCGTGCTCGCATATGTATCTACGATCCTGCAGACGGCAGGATATAAAGTGGGGCGGTATATCTCGCCTACCATACAGGATTACAGGGAGCGGTTTCAGATCAATGGGAAAATGATCTCACGGCCGGCACTGTGCACTTATTTGGAGCAGGTTAAGGAAGCGGCGGAAAAGATGCAGGCGGAAGATGATGCACAGCCGACGCCGTTTGAAGTGGAAACGGCAGTTTCTTTTTTGTATTTCCTGGATAAAAAGTGTGATATCGTTATTCTGGAGACCGGTCTTGGCGGCAGGCTTGATGCAACAAATGTGATACCGGCGCCGCTTTGTACGGTTTTTTCGTCTATTAGTATGGACCATATGGCTTTTCTTGGAGATTCCTTAAAAGAGATCGCCGTGCAGAAGGCGGGCATCATCAAAGATGCATCGCATGTGGTGACATGTGCACAGAAAGAGGAGGTCATGCGCGTTCTGCAGGAAACAGCAGCGGCACATGGATGCAGTTTCTCAGTGGCTGATGTGAAAAGAGCCTCCCGGATAAAGTACGGAATAAAGAAACAGTCGTTTTGTTATGAAGGCTGCCGGAATCTGACGATTACGATGGCGGGACAGTATCAGATAGAGAACGCCGTTTTGGCGGTAGAAACAGTACGTGTTCTGGGGAAAGAAGGCTTTGTCGTATCGGAGGAACAGATGCGGCAGGGGCTGCTTTTGACCAAATGGACGGGACGCTTTACCGTGATCAGCCAAAAACCGCTCTTTGTGGCAGACGGCGCACACAATGAAGATGCCGCGGCAAGGCTTGCGGAATCGATACGTTACTATTTTGCAGACAAAAGGATCTTGTTTATTATAGGGATATTAAAAGATAAAGAGTATGATAAAATACTTAGGCAGACGGCTCCGCTTGCGGAACATATCATTACGGTAACGCCGCCGAATCCGGCAAGGGCAATGAGCGGATATGAGCTTGCGAAAGAAGCCGGCGCGTATCATGAGCGTGTTACGGCGGCGGACAGTATGTTAGAGGCGGTAGAGCTTTCTTATCTGCTCGCAGGGGAAGACAAAAACACAGTGATCATCGCTTTTGGATCTCTTTCCATTTTGGGCGGTTTGATTCATATTGTAGAACATAGAGACATGATCAGGAGAGATTCTCATGGTAAATCAGAAAAAAATTAAAGAGGCAGTAGCGTTATTTTTAGAGGGCATCGGGGAAGATACCGGGAGGGAAGGCCTTTCAGAGACACCGGAACGGATCGCCCGGATGTGTGAAGAACTGTTTGCCGGAATGGAAGAAGATGCATCCGGTCATCTATCCAAAACATTTGTTATCGAAAGTGATGAAATGGTATTGGAGAAGGATATCACATTTTATTCTGTCTGCGAACACCATTTACTGCCTTTTTACGGCAAAGTTCATATTGCCTATATACCGGATGGCAAGGTAGTCGGTATCAGCAAGCTGGCGCGTACGGTGGAGGTCTATGCGAGACGGCCTCAGATCCAGGAGAAAATGACCGGGCAGATCGCGGAGGCTGTCATGAAGTATCTGCAGCCCAAAGGCGTTATTGTTATGGCGGAAGCAGAGCATATGTGCATGACAATGCGCGGCGTGAAAAAGCCGGGAAGTAAAACGGTCACGTTGGCCAAAAAGGGATGCTTTGCAGAAGATATACAGCTGCAGAATGATTTTTTCAGAATGGTTGGAAAGTGAGAAAGGAGAGGAAGTAAAATGAAGATCGGAACAAAGGAATTTCAAGCAAAAGGGCATACGTATGTAATGGGTATCCTGAATGTGACACCGGATTCTTTTTCGGATGGCGGGAAGTTTGATCAAATGGATGCAGCCCTGTATCATGTCGAAGAAATGATAACAGATGGTATGGATATCGTGGATATCGGCGGAGAATCAACAAGACCGGGATATACCATGATATCGGAAGAAGAAGAGATCAGCAGGGTCGTTCCTGTGATCGAACAGATTAAATCCCGATTTGACATTCCGATTTCTTTGGATACGTATAAGAGCGGTGTTGCACGGGAAGGCATTGCTGCCGGAGCAGATATGATCAATGATATCTGGGGATTAAAATATGACGGAAATCTTGCAAAAATCATTGCTGATGCAGGAGTATCCTGCACATTGATGCATAACCGTGAAGATACGGGCTATAAAGACTATATGCAGGATGTCCTGAATGATCTGTCGGAATCGATACGGTTAGCCAGACAGGCAGGGATCCCTGATCATAAGATCCTGATCGATCCCGGGGTAGGCTTTGGGAAAACATATGAGAACAATCTGGAGATCATCAGAAGACTCGAGGTACTGCACAGCTTCGGATATCCTGTGATACTCGGCGCCAGCAGAAAGTCCGTTATCGGCAATGCACTTGATCTGCCTGTGGAGCAGCGGCTGGAAGGAACGCTTGCGACAACGGTATTTGGAACCATAAAGGGTGTTATGTTTGTGCGGGTGCACGATGTAAAGGAAAATGCAAGAATCATTAAAATGACGGAGGCTATTTTACATGGATGAGATCATTATTGAGAATCTGCAGATATATGCGTATCATGGCGTCTATCAGGAAGAAAAGGAAAAAGGTCAGAATTTCTATGTAAATGCAGTCTTATATATAGATGCGGCGGGACCGGGAAAAGAAGATAAGCGGGAACTGACGACGAGCTATGGAGAGGTATGTCATTTCATCCATAATTTTGTAAGCAGTCATGTTTTTAATCTGATCGAGACGGTAGCGGAGAAAACGGCGGAAGCGGTTTTGTCGGAATTCCCGCTGTTATACGGCATTACGCTGGAGATCAGGAAGCCGGAGGCGCCGATCGGCCTGGAATTTGAGTCCGTGTCGGTAAAGATCACCCGCATGTGGCACACGGTCTGTCTTGCGCTGGGATCTAACGTCGGTGATAAACAAAGGTATATTAAAGATGCAGCAGCGGCGCTTGATGCGGATGAAAAGTGCAGCGTCACGAAAATTTCCGAACTTGTCCGTACAACGGCTTATGGAGACGTAAAGCAGGATGATTTTGTAAACGGAGCGCTTGTTATGAAAACATTATATACGCCGGAAGAGCTGCTTGTGAAAATACATGAAGTGGAAGCGGCGGCCGGCAGAGAAAGAAACCTGCATTGGGGACCGCGGACATTGGATCTGGATATCATCTTTTATGATGATCTGGTTATGTATACGGATACGCTGCAGATTCCGCATACGGATATGGCGAACCGGGACTTTGTACTGGGACCGCTTTCACAGATCGTACCGTATATGAGAGATCCGGTATCCGGCAAGATGGTCGTACAGCTTTACGAAGAGGTGCAAAAGACAGGAGAAAAGCATGTCATCGACACAGAATATATACATTAAGCCTCTGCAGTTAAAAGAGATCAAAGCCGTTTATAAAGAACATGCGTACCATGATTTTCCGGCAAGCGAGCTAAAACCGTTCCTGATGATCAGAAAACTCTATCATAACGGTTGTTATAAGTGCTATGGATTTTATGAACAGGCGGATGATAAGCTGCAGGCCTATGCCTTTACTATGGCGGATGACGCTGCCAATATGCTGTTATTAGATTATTTTGCCGTATGCGGTGAAGTGCGCGGAACCGGTTACGGAAGCGCGTCGCTGGCCTTATTGAAAGAAGCGTGCAGAGAGTGGGATGGGTTGATTTTTGAAGTTGAGGACGACGATTCTACGGATATAGAAGAGGAAAAACTCCTTCGCAGACGCCGGATATCTTTCTATGAAAGAAACGGCGTGAAAATGACAAAGGAGAGAAGTTCTGCTTTCGGTGTAGATTACAGACTGATGATCCTGCCGCTTGGCAATGAAGCAGCCGGGGAGCAGATTGGAGAGAAATTGGCATCCATTTATAAAAAGATGCTGCCAGGGAGGATCTTTCAGAAGGCTTTTCGCCTGCGATAACGATGCAAAACAGGGTAGAAGAATGAGTTTAAACTGGATTTAATGTTTAGGTTAGATTTAACATGAAAGCATAACAGACTGTATGAAAATAGACAAAATTTGTCATTATTTGAAGACAGTCTGTTATTTTTTGAATTTCTTTTCCTATGGGAGCTTTCCAAAGCAGATCATAACGTCTGCTTTTTTACTATAATATGACATTTTTGTCATTTGTTACATTTTTGTAATAAATGCAAATTGTAACAAATATTACGGTTTTGTAACAAATGACAAATTTGTCATAAATGCTGCAAAGGCAGGATTTATCAGCTGTATCCAGGGACAGAGTGGAGAAACATGAGGCAAAATAAAAAGCGTCAAAAGACGCTTTTTATTTCATATTTGCTTTGGCGGCAGCGCTTGCCGCGTCAAAGGTGGTGACATAGACCGGTGCAAACGTAGGTGTCTTATAGACCGGAACGGGTGCATCGAATTGATTGAAATATACATACTGTGAAGTAATGTTTATATTTTCATAGACGCCTTCTGCAACGATCTCCGGACTGGATCCATCGATATACATTCTTTTTAAAGCAGGTTCCGTCTGCGAGCTTTTCTGATAATATATATAGTTTCCATATACGTTAAAGAAGTCGATCCGGTCGTTTGTCAGGATTTCGATTACATCCTGAGACAGATTGTAACGGCAGAGTCTGTAATTGTTGGTGACATCCATATAATAAACATAGCCATCGAGATAAATGGGATTCCAGATATCACTCTGCCAGATTTTGGCAATGGAATCATTGGCAGTATTCAGCGTATAGAGTGCATGGTCCTTCTGTGTACCGTTGAAATAGATCAGCCCGTTTGCGTAGGAAGCCGGGTTAATGACATAATCTTCGATCGTCGTTTTATCGGATTTGTCGATTTTGATCTTGGCAAGCGAGGTGCCGGTTTTTGTATCATAATCCTGATAGTACAGATAATTGCCGCACAGCTGTATCATAACGGCATAAGATCTGTCCAGGCACTGTACCCGTTTTCCGTTTTTCTTACTGCGGTAGATACCGGCGGTACGGCCCATATAACCAAGTCCTTTGCCGCCTGATGAGCCGCTTTCCATATAATAATACAGATAGTCGCCGCCTGCATTGATGGAAGAAACGCAGTTGCCGGAAAGCTTGGTTATTTCCGTTTCGTTGGGATTCATGCAGTAAAGTGCGCCGCCATCATATGCATTTGCAAAATATACCTTGCCATCCGATTCGCAGAACAGACCGCCGTTGTTGAGATTGCCGGCGGTATTGCCGGTCGTACCGGCATCGTTCATCGGAATTTTACCGCCTATGTAAACCGCGGTGAACAGAGCGCCTATCAGGATGAAAATACCTGCAATGATCAGTATATTCCTTTGCGTAGTAGTCATAGAAAACACTCCTTATCCTATACCAAAATAATCTTTCTTCTATAATATAGTATAGTCGCAAACCTGCTTGCTATCAAGTGGGTTTTGTTATAATATTATTATGTTGTGATGCGGAAACAATTGGCAGATTTGCTCATAGGCAGCACAGTACCTATTAGATCTATGACAGAAAGGGATGAAGTTAAGATGGATTTATTGGAATTAAGAAAGCAGATCGACGAGATCGACAGACAGATCGTAAGCCTGTATGAACAGCGGATGGATATTTCATCTCAGGTGGCGGATTATAAGATAGAAACAGGGAAAAAAGTATTTGATAAAGAGCGTGAACTTGAGAAACTGCGTACGTTAAAAGCGCTTACGCAAAATGAGTTTAATGCGCAGGGAATCCAGGAACTGTTCGAACAGATTATGTCGATGAGCCGGAAACTGCAGTATAAGAAGCTGACTGACAGGGGGATCCTCGGCAGACTGCCTTTTATCGGTGTGGATGCGCTTGACAGAGAAAAGGGCAGAGTCGTTTTTCAGGGGGCAGAGGGCGCTTACTCCCAGATGGCGATGCTGCAGTTTTTCGGAGAAAATGTAAATGGTTTTCATGTGGATACTTTTCGGGACGCCATGTGCGCCATAGAGGAAGGCAGCGCAGATTATGCGGTACTGCCGATTGAAAATTCCACAGCCGGTATCGTCAATGAGATTTACGATCTGCTGGCAGAGTTCGAAAATTATATCGTAGGCGAGCAGATCATACGGATCGAGCATTGTCTGTTAGGCATACCGGGAACGGAAAAAGACAAGATTCATACGATTTATTCGCATCCGCAGTCATTGATGCAGAGCGCCCGTTATTTGGACGAGCATCCTTCCTGGAAGCAGATCAGTATGCAGAACAATGCGTTTGCGGCCAGAAAAGTAAAGGAAGACGGTGATAAAAGCCAGGCGGCCATTGCCAGTGAACAGGCGGCGAAGATTTACGGACTGGACATTTTGGAACGGGGCGTAAACCACTCGCAGACGAATTCCACCCGTTTTATTATCGTAACAAATCAGAAGATATTTTTAAAAAATGCGGGAAAGGTCAGCATATGTTTCGAAGTGCCGCATGAGAGCGGATCTTTATACCACATGCTTTCGCATTTTATTTATAATAATCTGAATATGACCAGGATCGAGAGCAGACCCATAGAAGACAGGAACTGGGAATATCGCTTCTTTGTCGATTTTGACGGAAATCTGGCCGACAGTGCAGTCAAAAACGCGCTGCGGGGCCTGCGGGATGAAGCGAGAAACATGCGGATTCTTGGGAATTATTAGAAAAGAAAGGCGTGGCTGTTAACATGATGAGAGTAGAAGAACTGATCGTATATAGAGATTTTGAGCAGGGGGAGCTGCTTGGCGATATGGTGCATTTGATAGATACTTATGCACAGAAAAAAGAACGAGCGTTATTATATGACTGCATGAACAGGCTTTTAGAAACCGCGGCATCGCATGGATTTTATGGAAACCTTTGGCATTGCTATTTGACGAACCTCCTTGTGAATAACGAGAACAGTTACAGTATGGCCTGCGAGATCAGGGGAAATGTGGAAGGGACGATCAATCAGGCAGTGCTGCATGATATCCGTATTTTTAAGGAATTATATGATTATGATTTTGCGGATATGATGGAAGTCTTACAGGTACCGGAATTTGCCATGGCGCTTTCCTATACGGGCGCTTCAAGAGGAAGTAAAGTATATAATACCCGTATCCGGGACAGGATATGCCACCTGGCGGAGCAGTTCAATGCGGACGATACACCGGAAGCCATGAAAGATACGCTGACGGAATTTTATAAAGACTATGGCGTCGGGAAGTTCGGACTGCACAAAGCATTTCGTATCAGGCACGGGGAAAACGGGGCGGTGATCGAGCCGATCTTAAATATTGCGCATGTGCATCTGGATGATCTGATAGGGTACGAAATTCCCAAAAAGAAGCTGATCGATAATACAGAGGCTTTTGCAGAGGGGAAAAGGGCCAATAACTGTCTTTTGTTTGGAGATGCCGGCACCGGGAAGTCTTCGAGCATTAAGGCGATTGCGAACAAATATTATGATAAGGGACTGCGCATTATCGAGATATATAAACATCAGTTCCAGGATTTAAACGACGTGATCTCACAGGTAAAGAACAGAAATTATAAGTTTATTATCTATATGGACGATCTGAGTTTCGAGGATTTTGAGATAGAATATAAGTATTTGAAGGCAGTGATCGAAGGGGGACTTGAGAAAAAGCCGGAGAACGTACTGATCTATGCAACTTCCAACAGACGGCATCTCGTGCGCGAGAAGTTCAGCGATAAGGAAGAGCGGCGCGATGATCTGCATGCCGGCGATACGGTGCAGGAGAAACTTTCGCTCGTGTCGCGTTTTGGCGTGACGATCTTCTTTTGTGCACCGGATAAAAAACAGTTTGAACAGATTGTAAAGACATTGGCCGGGCGGTATAATATTACCATGAAAGAAGAAGAGCTGCTTTTGGAAGCCAATAAGTGGGAGCTTGCGCATGGAGGACTTTCCGGCAGAACGGCTCAGCAGTTTATCGATTATCTATTGGGAGGGATATCGTGAAGACATTTGCGGCAATTGATGTAGGTTCTTACGAACTGTCAATGAAAATATTTGAAATTTCCAAACAAAACGGTCTGCGGGAGATCGATTCCATTAAACACCGTCTGGATCTTGGAACGGATACCTATGCGACGGGCAAAGCCGGTTACGGCAAGATCAATGAACTTTGCCGGATCCTGCGGGAGTATAAGGACATCATGTCAGGATATCGCGTGGACGATTATAAGGCTTACGGAACGAGTGCGATTCGTGAGATGGAAAATACGATGATCATACTGGATCAGATCGAACAAAGGACCGGTATCAAAATAGAGGTTTTAAGTAATTCCGAGCAGCGGTTTTTAGACTATAAATCCGTTGCCTCCAAGGGCAGGGTATTTAATAAGATCATTGAAAAAGAAACGGCGATCCTCGATATCGGCGGCGGCAGTATCCAGATCTCGCTTTTTGTCAAAGATTCGCTTGTTACGACACAGAATCTTCGGCTCGGCATTCTGCGTTTACAGGACAATATAAGCCATTTGAACTTAAAACCGAGCCAGTATGAGAATATTATCGACGAGTTTATCAGTTCCCAGCTTGCCGTGTTTAAAAAGCTGTATTTAAAAGACAGAAAAATAGAGAATATTATTGTTGTGGACGATTATATTTCCGCCGTTGTGGAACATAATACGGCACGGTTTTCCGATGAGTGCATTGCGGCTTCCGATATGGATATGTTTATGAAAAAAGTAAGGGAAAAATCCGTTATCGAGGCGGCCAGAATACTGGATATGCCGGAAGAGAACATTCCGCTCATCTATATATCCAGCGTCTTATTAAACCGCGTCATAAAAGTGATGGATGCGAAGCTGATCTGGGTGCCGGGCGTGGCTTTATGTGATGGAATCGCCTATGAATACGGGGAGAAAAATAAGATTATCCGGGCGGATCATGATTTCGAACAGGATATCGTTGACTCCGCGCTCAATATCAGCAAGCGGTATATGGGCAGTAAACGCAGGAGCGAGACGTTGGAGAAGATCGCGCTGACAATCTATGACAGTATGAAAGACGTACACGGACTCGGGAAAAGAGACAGACTCCTGCTGCGGCTTGCGACCATTTTACATGACTGCGGCAAATATATCAGCCTGGTCAATCTGGGAGAGTGTTCTTATAACATTATTATGTCAACCGAGATGATCGGACTTTCCCATATTGAAAGAGAGATCGTGGCTAATACGGTCAAGTACAATCATATGGATTTTGATTATTATGAAGTGATCGGGCAGAACGCGCATCTGGACAAAGCTGCTTATATCCGGATCGCCAAACTCACTGCGATCTTAAAAATAGCCAATGGCCTTGACAGAAGCCATAAACAGAAATTTAAGGATATCAGGACTTCGCTGCAGGATGAAGCGCTTGTGATCACGATCGATACGCCTGTGGACATTACGCTGGAAAAAGGACTTTTTGGCAGAAGGGCAGACTTTTTCGAAGAAGTTTACAGTGTTAAGCCGGTCATCCGGCAAAGAAAGGGCGATCTTTTTTAAAAGAAGAACCGGAAAGGATAGAGAGAAATATGACGGAAACATCTGAATTTGCGAAAGCGGAGAATTATACGAACAGAGAATTAAGCTGGCTTTTATTTGATAAAAGAGTGCTCAGTGAGGCGGAAGATACGAGCCTGCCGCTCTTTGAGAGATTGAAGTTCCTTAGTATATCGGCGTCAAATCTGGATGAGTTTTTTATGGTCAGGGTCGCATCCTTAAAAGATATGGTCAACGCGGGTTATCACAAGAAAGACATTGCGGGACTGACACCGGAGAAACAGCTTGCCCTGTTAAACAAAGAGACACATGCACTGGTGAAGCGGCAGTATGCTACATATAACGGTTTGCTGCTTCCGCAGCTTTTGGAAAACGGCCTGCGCCTGATCGAGCATCATGAAGACCTGACCAAAGCAGAGGCGGCTTATGTGGACAGTTACTTTGCGGATAATGTGTATCCGGTACTCACGCCGATGGCGGTGGACTCTTCGCGGCCGTTTCCGCTCATTCGCAACAAGTCGCTGAATATCGGTGCGCTCGTCCGGAAGAAGAACGGGGAGAATGAATTGGAATTTGCGACCGTTCAGGTGCCGAGCGTTCTTTCGAGGATCGTTCTGATACCTGCCGAAGAAGGAAAGGCAATGATCCTCTTAGAGGAAATCATTGAAAGAAATATTCATAAGCTGTTCTTAAATTATGATATTGTATGTGCCTATCCGTTCAGAATCATGCGTAATGCAGATTTATCAATTGAAGAGGAAGAGGCAGGCGATCTGCTGCAGGAGATTGAGAAGCAGCTGAAAAAGAGACAGTGGGGAGAAGCGATCCGCCTGGAAGTGGAAGCCGGTATGGACGAGAGGCTGTTAAAGATCATTCAGGATGATCTGTATATCGGTAAAGAAGATATCTATCCGATAAACGGACCGCTCGATATTACGTTTTTGATGAAGATGTATGACCTGGATGGCTTTGATCATCTGAAGGAACGACGTTATGCCAAACCTCAGCCTGTGCCGGAACTGCCGGAGAACGAAGATATTTTTGCACAGATCAGAGAGGGTGATATTCTGATGCATCACCCGTACCAGACCTTTGAACCCGTCGTACGCTTTATCAGACAGGCGGCGAAAGATCCGGCGGTGCTCGCGATCAAACAGACGCTTTACCGGGTCAGCGGCAACTCCCCGATCATAGCGGCATTGGAGCAGGCGGCGGATAACGGCAAGCAGGTTTCCGTACTGGTGGAGTTAAAAGCAAGATTTGACGAAGAAAATAATATCGTTTGGGCAAGGCGGCTTGAGAAAGCAGGTTGTCACGTCATTTACGGTCTGCTCGGACTCAAGACGCACAGTAAGATCACGCTTGTTGTAAGAAGGGAAGAGAACGGTATCCGCAGGTATGTGCATCTGGGAACCGGTAATTATAACGATTCGACGGCAAAGCTGTATACGGACCTCGGTCTACTGACCTGTTCGGAAGCGATCGGCGAAGACGCGACTGCAGTCTTTAACATGCTTTCCGGATATTCGGAGCCGCGCTCATGGAACAGACTATCCCTCGCGCCGCTTTGGTTAAAAGACAGGTTTCTATATTTGATCAACAGGGAAAAAGAATATGCACGCAAGGGAAGACCGGCGAAAATCATAGCCAAGATGAATGCCCTTTGTGATAAAAGCATTATTGAGGCGCTCTATGAGGCGGGCGCCGCAGGCGTAAAGATCGATCTGATCATCCGGGGCATCTGCTGTCTGAAGACCGGACTGCCCGGTGTGGGAGAAAACATCAAGGTCCGCTCCATTGTGGGGAATTACCTGGAACATGCAAGAATATTTTATTTCGAAAACGATGGAAGACCGGAATATTACTGTGCAAGTGCGGACTGGATGCCGAGAAATCTGGACAGGCGTGTGGAGATCATGTTCCCCATCGAGAAACCGGAGCTGCAGGAAAAAATACGGCACATTCTGGAGTATCAGTTAAAAGATACGATGAAAGCGCATATTTTGCGTGCGGATGGCACATATAAAAAAGAAACGGCAGGAGATGGCGAAGGATTTAATTCGCAGCTTGCTTTCTGCGCCGACGCCAGGCAGGCGGTGAAAACACAGGAAAAAGAGAGTACAGGACGCGTGTTCATTCCGGAAATGCATCATGGCGAAAGAACGCATAACAAAAAGATTACACCATAGAAAGGAAAGGTAACCGCATGAAGATCATACTGGCTTCAGCCTCTCCGAGGAGAAAAGAACTTTTAAAACAGGCAGGCTTATCCTTTAAGACCATGCCGAGCACGAAAGAGGAGAAGATCACCAAAGAACTGCCGCCGGAAATCGTAGAAGAACTTTCTTATCAGAAAGCTGTCGATATCTGCGGGCAGCTTGCCGGGACGATGAAGGAAGATTTCGTCGTGATCGGCGCCGATACGATCGTTTCCTCGTGGAATAAGGTCATGGGAAAACCCAAAGACAAAGAAGAGGCATTCGATATGTTGTGGGAGCTGCAGGGTAAAAGCCACCAGGTTTATACCGGCGTAACGCTCGCCTGGAAATACCAGGACGAACCTGCGATGTTTTATACTTTTAACGAATGTACGGATGTCACGGTATTTCCGATGACGGAAGAAGAAATAGAAAAATACATCGATTCCAAAGAACCGATGGACAAAGCGGGCGCATATGCAATTCAGGGCCGCTTTGCAGCCTATGTTCAGGGGATATGCGGGGATTATGCCAATGTTGTAGGACTGCCCGTCGGAAGGCTGTATCAGGAAATGAAGAAACGGGAATTACTATAAATATCATACGTTATTAAATGGGGTTGTTACAAAATCATAAAAAGACCGGCTGCGGCCGAAAAGGAGCTTGTAAACATATGATCAAACTGATAGCGACAGACATCGATGGAACGTTGGTAAAAGAATCTTCCTGTGAAATGTACCCGGAAATACTGGAGGCGATCCGTACCTGGACGGATGCCGGTCATTATTTCTGCGTAGCAAGCGGAAGACAATATTATAGTATCAAACATATATTTGAAGAAGTGGCGGACCGGATTATCTATCTGGCGGAAAACGGGGCGCATGTCCGCTGCGGAGAGGAAGATATTCTTGTCAGGAAAATGAAAAGAGAAGATGCGGAAGGGATCATGAAGCAGCTGCGTCCCTATTACGGACAGTGTGAAGTGGTGGTATCTACTGCCGATGGCTGTCTGCTGGAGACAAAAAACAAAGAATTTGTCAAACTGATCGAAAGAGGATACCGGAATAAATACCGTGTTGTCGAAGATGTATTTGAGGAGAAAGTAGATATTATTAAAATTGCCATCTATCAAAAAGGAAGCATCAGGGAACTTGGCGAGAACATACTGATCCCTGCGTGGAAAGATAAGGTAAAAGCATGTATGGCAGGAGAAGAATGGGTAGATTTTATGGATGCTTCCGTAGATAAAGGCAATGGATTAAAAGTCTTGCAGGAATATCTGGGAGTCGGCAGGGAAGAAACGATGGTCTTTGGCGATAATGATAACGATATCGGCATGCTGCAGGCTGCGGAAGAAAGCTATGCGGTAGAGAGTGCAAGAGACAATGTAAAAGCGTATGCAAAACATGTATGCCCCGCTTATCAGGAAAAGGGAGTATATCAGGTTATTGCCGGACTGCTTGAAAAAAGGGGGTGAACGGAATGTTTGATGATGCGGTGCTGCAATGTTTTCTGAAAAAACAAAGACAGCTGTTTCCGGAGAATGTCGCGGAAAGTCTGGAAGAGGCGGACAGCTTTCTGGAAGAAAGCATGGCTGTGGTGGTTGATTCCGTGAAAGAAGTATGGGAATATTTCGACGAAGCGGGAATCGATATGGAAGGTGCGGATGAAGAGGAAATTCTGCAGGCAGATGAAGTCTTTGAAATCGGGGATGGAAGATATCTGATCATAGAATAAGTCCAAAATCGTAGATTTTGGACTGCGAATTTGAACAAAGCTCAAATTCGCGTGTTGTGATTGGTTTTGAGCTGTGCTCAAGTTCGCGTGTTGTGTCAGATTCTTGTCTGCAGAAATTCTGCGAGGCCGTCGTTGTCGTTATCTTTTGAGGTGATGACATCGGCGGCTTTTTTGACGGCAGGATCGGCGTTTGCCATAGCGATTCCGCAGCCTGCGGCTTCTAACATGGAAATATCGTTTTGTGCGTCTCCTGCGGCATAAGAGTCTGCGAGCGGGATCTGAAAGTGACTGCAGACGAAGCGGATGGCATTTCCCTTTCCGGCATCTTTGTCAAACAGTTCCAGATATTGTTCGTTTGAAAAAATATACTGTATTTTACCGGCTGCCCAGTCGGCGATCGAATCACAAAAAGCCGTTAGTCTGCTGTGATCGTCCAGGTGGATCGCGAGCATTTTAAACGGTTCTTTCGGTAAAAATGCGGCATAATCCTCGGCAAGAAGCAGAGGCAGATGGATCCGCCTGCGGTAATACCTGATCTCTGCATCTTCTGTCGTGCAGACTACGGCATCGTCCGTATAAGTCTGAATATGCAGACCGTGCGCTTTGGCCTGTGCCTGCAAATATGCGACATAAGAAAGGGGAAGCCTTTTTTCCAAAAGCGGCTTTTGGCTGTCACAGTCATAAATGAGCGTTCCGTTGTTGGCTATGACGATAATGCCCGGATAAGTAAGATGCGCATTTTCCATGACTTCGAGAACGCTGAAGAGCGGCCTGCCCGAAGAAAGTACCAGTTTATTGCCGGCGTGGATGAATTCGTCCAGAAAGCGTTTGGTTTTCTCTGAAATCCGGCTGTTATTATTTAATAAAGTTCCGTCCAGATCCGTAAATAAAATTTTCATCCCTTTACGCATTCCTTTCTCCGGCCGCTTTTTTGATCGGAAGAAGAATGTCTTCCGGAACAAAAAGCTTTCCGTAACCGCAGCCTAAGTCAAGTCCCGGTTTATTGGCACCGTGAAAATCCGAACCGCCGCTTGGCAGCAGATCATATTTGTCGGCGAGACGGAACATATCCCGTTCATCCTGTCTGGTATACGTACAGTAAAGCGTTTCTATCCCCATAAGGCCGGCCTGCTTTAACTGTGAGACCAAAGCGTCCAGGTGATCATGACCCATGTGATAGAGCGGCGGATGTGCCAGAACCGGAACACCGCCTGCATTTAAGATCAGTTTCACTGCCTGGACCGGCGTGACTTTTTCCCTGGGGACGAAATATTTGCTGTGGTCGCCGAGATATCGCTCAAACGCTTCGGCGCGGCTTTTGACATAACCGTGCTGCGTCAGATAAGAGGCATAGTGCGCCCTCGTAATGACGGCGTCCGGATTCTCCGCGCACAGTTTTTCATAAGAAATATCGATTCCCGCGCCCTGCAGATTGGCACACATTTTGATATTACGGTTGATGCGGGAATTTACGAACGCCTGTAACTGTTCCTGAAAGGCAGGCGCGTCATACCGGATATACAGACCTACCACATGGATATCCCGCTCTTCATATTTGGTGGAAAATTCAATGCCCGGAATCACCTCTATCGGTTTGTCATGTGCATAGGCGCAAGCCTCCGCAAGACCATCCGTTGTGTCATGATCCGTTAGGGCAAAAGCGGTCAGCCCCTTTTGCAGAGCATAATCTACCAGTTCTATTGGACTGTAGGAGCCGTCCGATTTATTGGAATGAACGTGCAGATCGATCGCTTTCATCAGTCTTCCTCTTCGGTTGCTGTACTTGTATAAACAGTACGTTTTCTGGCCATTTCGTCATTTGCGAGATATTCGTCGTACGTAGTGATCTTATCGATCAAAGAACCGTCCGGCAGGATCTCCATAATCCGGTTGGCAGTAGTCTGCACGACCTGATGGTCATGACAGGAGAAAAGCTCTACGCCCTTAAATTTCATCATACCTTCGTTTAATGCGGTGATGGCTTCCATATCCAGATGATTGGTCGGCTCGTCGAAGATCAGACAGTTGGCGCCGCTGATCATCATTTTGGAAAGCAGACAGCGGACTTTTTCTCCACCGGACAAAATTTTGACTTTTTTCACGCCATCGTCGCCGGCAAAGAGCATACGGCCCAAAAAGCCGCGGACATAAGTGATGTCCTTGACGGGAGAGTATCCCATGAGCCAGTCGCTGATCGTATAATCGTTGTTAAATTCTGCGGTATTATCCTTCGGGAAATAAGCCTGTGAGGTCGTGACACCCCATTTATACGTGCCCTCATCGGGTTCCATTTCTCCCGTTAAAATTTTGAATAGAGTCGTTTTCGCAAGTTCGTTGCCGCCGACAAAAGCAATCTTATCGTCATGGCCGACAATGAACGAAATATTGTCCAGTACTTTTTCACCGTTTATGGTTTTGCTGAGTCCTTCTACCGTCAGTACCTCATTGCCGATCTCGCGTTCCGGACGAAAATCGATATAAGGATATTTCCGGCTTGAAGGTTTGATGTCGTCAAGCTCGATTTTTTCAAGCGCTCTTTTTCTGGAAGTAGCCTGCTTGGATTTGGAAGCGTTGGCGGAGAAGCGGGAGATGAACTCCTGCAGTTCCTTGATCTGTTCTTCTTTTTTCTTATTGGCTTCCTTTCGCTGTTTGATAATGAGCTGGCTGGATTCATACCAGAAATCATAGTTGCCGGCAAAAAGCTGGATCTTGCCGTAGTCGATATCTGCGGTGTGTGTACATACTTTATTTAAGAAGTAACGGTCATGGGATACGACAATGACCGTATTTTCAAAACCGATCAAAAACTCTTCCAACCAGGCGATGGCATCCAGATCCAGATGGTTGGTCGGTTCGTCCAAAAGCAGGATATCGGGGTTGCCGAACAAAGCTTTGGCAAGCAGGATCTTGACCTTTTCGTTACCGTTTAAATCACTCATCATACTATAGTGGATATCCGTTTCGATACCAAGTCCGTTTAAAAGCATAGCGGCATTGGATTCTGCATCCCAGCCGTTCATTTCCGCAAATTCCGCCTCTAATTCGCTTGCGCGGATCCCGTCTTCATCGGAAAAGTCTTCTTTGGCGTAAATCGCATCTTTTTCCTTCATGATCTGATAGAGCCGTTCATTTCCCATGATAACGACATCCATGACAGGATAAGCGTCATATTTAAAATGATCCTGTTCCAGTACGGAAAGACGCTGTCCGGGTGTTATGGAAATGTCGCCGCTCGTCGTATCAAGCGCGCCGGAAAGGATCTTCAGAAAAGTGGATTTCCCGGCGCCGTTGGCGCCTATCAGTCCATAGCAGTTACCTTCCGTAAATTTAATGTTTACATCTTCAAAAAGAGCTTTTTTGCCGACTCTGTAAGTTACGTTGTTTGCACTGATCATAATCGTAGTCTCCGTTCCTGCTTGGCCCCATGAATACGGGCATAAGCACAAGTTTACCTGTTTATAGATTTGGGGCAGTTTAACGCCGCTTTATCTATTATACATAAAACAGGCATTTTTTCAAGATATGCTCTTGCAGTTTTTGGATTTATGGATATAATCAGAATGGGAACAGAAAAAACGTCTGTCCCATATCCTGTGAAACCGGAAAACGCAAACAGGATATTTCGCATTTATCTACTGTTTTTCATAAGGAAAGGACCAGGTTATGGCTTACAAGAAACTGTTTGGTACGGCGATGGGCGGCGGCGGACTGTTTTTACTGTATCTGCTCATGCTGATGCCGCGTATTTTTCATAAACCGTCAAAACATCCGTACATGGGAGCGCTTTATGCGCACAGAGGACTGCATGACAATGAAACGGATGCGCCGGAAAATTCGATGAAAGCCTTTCGGTTGGCCGTGGAATCGGGATTTGGCATCGAACTGGATGTACAGCTTACCAAGGACGGCATTCCTGTCATTTTTCATGATTCTACGCTGGAGCGCATGTGCGGCGTACCGGGAAGACTGGATGCCTATACATACGAACAATTACAGAAACTGCGTTTATTAAAGACACAGGAGAAGATACCGACATTGGAAGAATTTCTAAAGATGGTAAACGGCCGGGTACCGCTCATCGTGGAGTTAAAAGTAGACTGGACGGATCTGTCGCTATGCCCGGCGGTGCAGCGGATGCTTTCGGCATATCGCGGCGTTTACTGTATCGAGTCCTTTAATCCGCTTGTACTATTATGGTACCGCAGATATCACAGACAAGTGATGCGGGGGCAGCTGTCCACCAACTTCAGACGCGATGGTGAATATAAAAGTCTGTTTCATTTTTTCCTGACACACCTTCTTACCAATTGGGCGACCGGACCGGATTTTATTGCGTATAACTGTAAGTTTAAAGAAGAGCCGGGACGGCGGATCTGCAGAAAATTATATAGAAATCTGGCCGTTGCCTGGACGGTGAAAAATGAAAAGCAATTGGAAAGTTTGAAAAAGGATTTTGATTTGTTTATCTTCGACAGTTTTATTCCTAAAGAAACAAAAATTTCTGTTAAAAATAAGGAAAAAATTGGTGCGTGATGGCATCTTATATGTTATTATAGTTAATAGTATAAGGAAATGTACGAAATACTATGAGCAGTTTTGCTTCCGGTATTTTGGACATTCTATTTTAAATGTTTTAAGAAAGAGGGAATAACTATGGCAAAATGGGTGTACTTATTTGAAGAAGGAAACGCTGATATGCGTAACCTTTTAGGCGGAAAAGGCGCAAACCTTGCAGAGATGACGAATCTCGGACTGCCGATTCCGCAGGGCTTTACTGTTACGACAGAAGCATGTACGGACTACTACAATAACGGAAAACAGATTTCTGAGGAGATTCAGAAACAGATCTTTGATGCATTGGAGATTTTGGAGAATAAGCAGGGGAAAAAATTCGGCGATACGGAGAATCCGCTTTTAGTCTCTGTTCGTTCCGGTGCAAGAGCATCCATGCCGGGTATGATGGATACGATCTTAAATCTGGGCCTGACAGACATTGCAGTCGAAGGTTTTGCAAAAAAGACCGGCAATCCGAGATTTGCATATGACTCTTACAGAAGATTTATCCAGATGTTCTCCGATGTTGTTATGGAGATCCCGAAGTCCTATTTTGAAAGAATCTTAGACGAAATTAAAGAATCGAAAGGCGTAAAATATGATACGGATCTGACAGCGGACGATATGAAGGAAATCATTGTCAGATTCAAAAATATCTATCAAGAAAATAAGGGAGAAGAGTTCCCGCAGGAGCCGAAGGTACAGCTTATGGAAGCCGTAAAAGCGGTATTCCGTTCCTGGGACAATGAAAGAGCGATCGTATACAGAAGAATGAACGACATACCGGGCGACTGGGGCACAGCAGTTAACGTACAGGCTATGGTATTCGGAAATATGGGCAATACCTCCGGTACAGGCGTTGCGTTTACCAGAAATCCTTCTACCGGCGCCAAAGGAATATACGGAGAATACCTGATCAACGCGCAGGGTGAAGACGTTGTGGCAGGTATCCGTACACCGCAGCCGATCACCAAACTGGAAGAAGATCTGCCGGAATGCTTTAAGCAGTTTATGGAAATCGCAAATAAACTGGAAGATCATTATCGTGACATGCAGGATATGGAGTTTACGATCGAAGATGGCAAGCTCTTCTTTTTACAGACACGTAACGGGAAAAGAACGGCGCCGGCAGCAATCCAGATTGCCTGCGACCTTGTAGACGAAGGCAAGATCACACCGGAAGAAGCAGTTCTTAGAATCGAAGCAAAATCATTAGACCAGCTGCTGCATCCCACATTCGATCCCGATGCTTTAAAAGCAGGACAGGTGATCGGACAGGCTCTTCCCGCATCACCCGGCGCGGCAGCAGGTAAAGTATATTTTACAGCCGAAGAAGCGAAAGCAGCGCATGAAAAAGGGGAAAGAGTCATTCTCGTCCGTCTGGAGACCTCACCGGAAGATATCGAAGGCATGCACGCTGCAGAAGGTATTCTGACCGTGCGCGGCGGCATGACAAGCCATGCGGCGGTTGTAGCACGTGGTATGGGTACGGCATGCGTATCCGGCTGCGGCGAGATTGCCATCAACGAAACAGGCAAAGTATTTGAACTGGGAGGGGAAGTATTCCACGAAGGAGACTATGTTTCCCTGGACGGTTCCACCGGTAAGATCTATAAAGGAGACATTAAGACCGTAGAAGCTTCCGTAAGCGGAAACTTCGGCCGTATCATGGGATGGGCGGATCAGTACCGTACCCTGAAGGTACGTACCAATGCGGATACGCCTGCAGATGCAGCCAATGCAGTAAAATACGGTGCGGAAGGCATCGGACTGTGCCGTACGGAGCATATGTTCTTCGAACCTGACAGAATTCCGAAGATCCGTCAGATGATCTTGTCAAGGACCGTTGAACAGAGAGAAAAAGCGCTGAATGCACTGATTCCTTTCCAGAAAGGCGATTTCAAAGCGTTATACGAAGTTATGGAAGGCAGACCGGTTACGATCCGTTTCCTGGATCCGCCGCTGCACGAATTCGTACCGACAGAAAAAGACGATATTGATGATCTGGCAGTAGAAATGATGATGACTGCAGAAGAAGTACAGGAAATCTGCGATTCTCTGCATGAGTTCAACCCGATGATGGGCCACCGCGGATGCCGTCTTGCCGTTACGTATCCTGAAATCGCAAAGATGCAGACAAGAGCCGTAATGGAGGCTGCAATCGAAGTCAAAGAAGAAAAAGGCTTTGACATCGTTCCTGAGATCATGATCCCGCTTGTAGGCGAAAAGAAAGAATTGAAATTCGTCAAGGACGTTGTCGTAGAAGTGGCTGAACAGGTAAAGAAAGAGAAAAATTCAGACATCAAATACCATGTAGGCACAATGATCGAGATTCCAAGAGCAGCGCTTCTTGCAAACGAGATCGCTGAAGAAGCAGAGTTCTTCTCCTTTGGTACGAACGACCTGACACAGATGACCTTCGGATTCTCTCGTGACGATGCCGGGAAGTTCCTGGGCGATTACTATAAGAATAAAATCTATGAATCGGATCCGTTCGCAAGACTGGATCAGAGCGGCGTCGGACAGTTAGTACAGATGGCAGCGCAAAAAGGCCGTGAAACCAGACCGGACATCAAACTTGGTATCTGCGGCGAGCACGGCGGCGATCCGTCGTCTATCGAGTTCTGCCATAAGGCCGGACTGACATATGTGTCCTGTTCACCGTTTAGAGTGCCGATCGCGAGATTGGCGGCGGCGCAGGCGGCTATCAATAATTGATGCCATATGCGCGCAGCAATGAGCCATGCGCAGACAGAAGGATAAAGGCGGCGGAGAGCTTGCTCGCCAGAGCATTTATCCGGATGGATGCATAGGGCGAAGCCCGTGACCGACATGAAGTGAACTGTCGAAGACAGTTTGCGGAATGGAGGGGAGCATGGCGGAGTTGGGTACTCGCAGGCAAAAGTATTGAAGAATGGCTTAAAATCAAGGTTTTTTAGGCTTAGTGGGGTTCATCACGGTGGGTGGTGAGCCCCATTTTTTCGTGTTTTTAGATGCCGCTGATAGGATGGCGATAGGGGATAAAATCGTACTATCAGGCAAAAGTATACTATCACGCAAAAGTCAGGGGTTTCCGTGATAGTATAATGCGGAAAGGTAAAAAGGGGTAGGAAATTGTTGGTTTTAACGGAAAAGGGTATTAGTTTGACGGAAAATGCTGTTGAAAAACGGGAGATATGATATAAACACGGAAACCGCTCGGAGTTTTCGTGTTTGTTTGGAGTTTCGCCTGTTTGTTTGCAAAATTTGTTATTTGTGGTATTTTATATATGTATAAATAAAAGATGAATATCTTTGTTCTTTATTTATGTAAGCGATAGGTAAATAACATCATGTTATAAAAGTAGTAGAAAGGAAACGAAGATATATGGAATTTAATAACTATTGGCCAGTTTATAAGAATTTAGAAGAAGAAACGCTTGAATTAACAAAATATATTCAATTTACGGAAGATCAGCTTTCAGTGTATTCGATGCATATTGCAGATTTATTAGTAAGGTGTGCTATGGAAATAGAGGCTTTGTCAAAAGAGCTATACTGGACAAATGGTGGGACGAAAGTTTATGATGATTCAGGTGCTGAACGACAATTATTTTTTGATACAGATTGCTTAAATTATTTGAATAGTATTTGGGATTTATCTGAAAAACAGGTTTTGGTATCATCTTCTCGTTTTAATTTTGAAAGCGATGAAAATAAGATATTGAAACCTATGCATAAAGCGCATAAGAGAGGTGGAGCAAAATGGAACAAAGCATATCAGGCAGTAAAACATGATAGGAAAAATTGCTTAAAAGATGGCAACATAAAGCATTTGTTGTCTGCTATGGCAGCGCTTTTTATGCTTAATATTTATTACATTGATGAAACTTTTGATTATGGAACAATTATGAATCAAAATAGGATGTTTGATAACCGATTAGGTTCTGAACTATTTGCCGCATCTATCACGGATGCATCTATAAATATTAGTCTCGGGATGGGCTTGACGGATTCTGCTATAAGTAATGAAACAAAAGAAAAAATAAAGTCATCTATGTGTATAATTAAATACACATCTGCTTCATGGAAAAAGATTAATGATACTTTAGATGAAGATAATGAAAGGTTAAGAAAGGCGTTAGTAAAATCAGCGAGTTTCAATGACTATATTAATCAAAACCCTGATAAAATATCAGAAATTAAGTCGGAGCATATTTTGTCCTTGGCGACAAGGTTTTTGGGGCAAGATTATATTGGACAACACAATTCATTTTATAATTTTGGAATGGCATTTAATAATGCACAGAGAGAGGTTGTAATAAATAAAAGGCAAATTATTTATGTATAAATAGCGGTTATAGGCTTACATAATGTACGTCTTTGGCAAGTCATCTTGTGTAAATAGTTACTTTTTTGGAATTTTTGGCTTATTGGACGTATTATGATTTGAGTTACCGATTCAGATATATGTCCACAGTCTAAAGTAATAACCTTGACATCCAACGGTGTCTTAGTTTCCGGCAGATACGGACACGGAAAGCCGACAAAGCCCGTAAACACGGCACTTTCGGCGCTACATAGGTTTCAAAGTTGCATTATTTCCGTGTGCTTTTAGGGGCATTTTTACATTGGTGGCAGTTCGAACTTTTGTTCTGGGGTTGTTTTGCCTGATAGTATATACTCGTAGGCAAAAGTCGGTTATTATCACGGAAACTCGGATACTATCAGGCAAAACTCCATACTATCACGCAAAAGTCGATGCTTGCAGGCAAAACCCATATACAAACACGGAAACTGCCTGTATTATCACGGAAACAGGCTGGGAGTTTTCGTGATAGTATAAGGGTTTCCGTGATAGTATGCAGAGTTTCCGTGTTTGTATATGAGAAAAACGGTAAAAAACAAATGAAATATTGATGAAACAAGAAAAGGGCTGCTTGCGTAGTCCTTTTGTGCTTTTAATTCCTGAAAAATAGTCGTTTCGTGCTACCGAGCGAAAAACAGAAAAATTTTATGGTATAATTCAGTGGGATTCCTACTTTAGCAGGAGCGGTATTCTTCCGAAGTAATAGGAAACGGAAAGGGGCATCAGCCTATGAAAATGAGAACGGAATACACCTGCCCTTTGGAACTGGTGCATGATATGGTCAAAGGGAAATGGAAACCGATTATCTTATGGCGGCTGCGTTTAGGGGCGACATCCCTGGCGAAGCTGGAACGGGATATAGACGGCATTACACAAAAGATGCTGCTGGAGCAGTTAAAGGAACTGATGGATTATGGATTTGTGGAAAAGAAATCCTACGAGGGATATCCGCTCCGGGTGGAATATTCTTTAACGGATGATATGGGAATGAAAATATTGGAGGCGTTAAGGATCATGCAGCATATCGGGATTGACTATCTGAAAGCAAACGGCAGGGAACATATCCTGGAGGAAAAGGGAGTAATCCCGGATTAGTACCCACGAAAAAGTGGGTAATTTACTGTTCGGGAGTCGCCGCTTATAATATCATCATAAAATCGGATTGGAGGTTATCGAAGATGAATGTTACAAGCAGCGGTATTATAAACGGAGTGATACAGCCCCAATATGGCGGGCATGGGACGCAGTTCAACGAAAACGGCATCCCTACCTACTCTTTGCCTTTTGCAGTGGAAGATGCACCGCATGGAACTGTGTCAGTTGCCATTGTTTTGGAGGACAAGGACGCATACCCGGTGACAGGGGGATTCGCATGGATACACTGGCTGGTTGCAAACATGACCCGCTTTGAGATTAAAGAGAACGAGAGCCAGACGGCGGATGATTTTGTGCAGGGAAGAAATAGCTGGACGAGTATACAGGGTGGCGAGCAATCCACGGAACTTTCCTGTTATTATGGCGGGATGACGCCGCCGGATAAACCGCACATATACGAACTTCATGTGTATGCCTTGGATAAGATGCTGGATTTGGAGAGGGGCTTTCTGCTGAATGAGCTTTACCATGAAATGGACGGTCACATCTTAGGGCAGTTTACCCTGAAAGGGATATATGAAAATTAGCTGTCTGAAAGTCGGCAGGCGCACAATAAAAACAGTTGTGGCGGTATTCCTGTGCTTGCTGGCAGGCACAATAAAGAAATCAGACACGGCATTCTATGCCGCCATTGCCGCTGTGCTGTGCGTCCAGCGCACCTCTAAGGACAGTTTCCGTGAAGCGTTCAACAGGGAGGTGGCTACGGTTATCGGCGGGATATGGGGTATGCTCGTTCTGCTGTTTGAGAGGAATGTCTGGTGCATCCCATATGAAGTGTTGCGATACCTGCTTTTATCGGTGCTTTTTATTCCCATCATCAATTTTTCCATTTTGATAAAACAGGAAAAAGGGACGTTCCTCATGTGTGTTGTTTTTCTGTGCATTACCGTGACGCATGGAAATGATGTAAACCCTTTGTCTTTTGGCATTGCACGGATTTTGGATACTACGGTTGGCATTGTGATTGCTTTGATAATAAACCAGTTTCCAATCCGCAGGACATAATCCCCAAATGGCATGTGTGGCTTATCGGCAGAGTACGGAAAATCTGAAAGCCTATATGCAGCGCCAGTGGAGCCTTTTGGGAGATGGCTGGCACGTTCAGGGAGATGGAATAGATGATTTGATATCTGTTCCCAGCCCCAAAACGGAAATAAGCCGTAAAATCAGGGAATGATACGCTAAATTGACAGGATGACACGCTAAGGTGGTGGCATTTAGACAGCTTTGATTTTATAATCCAAACAGAAAAACAGAAAGGGAGGTTGTTTGAAATGACTTTTGGAGAGAAATTAAAGGCTATCCGCAAAGAGAAAGGATATTCTCAGGAGGAGATGGCAGGACTGCTGGATGTGTCACGTCAGGCTGTAAGCAAATGGGAAAGCGACAGGGGAATACCGGAGATTGATAAATTATTGCAGATCAGCAATATGTTTGGTGTAACATTGGATTATCTGCTGAAAAGTGAAAGTCCGGATGGGAATAACCAAAGCGGTGGTTACTATGTAAGCCGGGAGACGATTGATGGGTTCCTTTCCTATAAACGGCATCGGGCGAAGAACATTGCTATTGGGGTGGGGCTGATTATCGGTTCTGATATCTTTGGCAGCTTTTCTGATTACAGGCAGCTTCTGCTTCCTCTATATTGGGGAACTATGGCAATAGGCATAGCCATATTGGTATGGACTTTTTTTCAGCCGAAGCATTATCAGGAAATCTGCTCAAACTCATTGCTGTTTGATGAGGCAATCATAAAGTCTTTTCGTGAGGATAGCAGCCGGAACCGGAAAAGATATGCAGGCATGATCGTATTAAGCGTTGTGCTGTTCTTCTTTGGGGCAGAATTTATATTTATGGCAAAGGACATTGTGGGAAACGAAGTGTGCAATGCCTTGGACTGGCTGATAGATGCTGCGGCAGTTATGCTGTTGATCATGGCGGGTATGTCAATCCATGCGGAAAATATCATTGCACAGAATACAGAGTATATTCATAAGAAAAATTCAAGAGGTAAGTTTGCATGGGTTTATGTAGCTTTGCCTGCAACAGTTCTGGCAGTGGTGATGGGGATTGTCACAAATGCGTGGAGTCCAGTTTTCCCGATCATATTCCTGTTTTGTGTATTGTTGATAACTGTCTGCAAACTTCTTATAGAAAAGAGGGAATCTAAATGAAGAATGTAATTTTATTTATACTGATGGATATTCTGATCACCATAGGATTGGTGGGCTGTGGTGTAGACCAGAGTGACAGAGAAAAAGATTTACAGGGGCTTTCACAGATAGAAGTATATTCAAGTGATGGGCATTTGGTCAATACTATTTTGGATGAAGAAATTCTCAGCCAGTTTAATGATTTAAATTATACGGACATCCCGGCTGATACAGATGAGGAGATGGATGCACTGGAGAGTAAAATTGGAGACCTTAACGTAATATGCACAATTATTTCCTACAAGACACCAGTGGCTGCCTATAATGATGGAAGTTTGGAGAAATTGATGGAACTGACGGTATATGAAGATTCAAATATTATAAAAGAACAGATTGCCCCGGAAACAATAAAGGGAGGATATGTTCCCGAAGAGTTTTTGGTATTTTACGTTACTGTATCAGATGAAGATAAAAATTTTATTCTGTCATTAGCGGAATTAAACAAGTAATGAGTGCAAGCTGCTAAAAGAGAGGCCGCAATTCGGAATTGTTTATTAAATAAAAGGATAGTATTCACAGACCGCCGCACTATGGCTTTCATCCGCCATATGCGGCGGTCTGCTTTTTTCCCAGGCAGGTCGGGCGGCCTGATAAGGGAAATTACTTGGAAAGCGGGGGGAATAAGAGGTAATATGCTTACACGGGGGTTTGTGTTTCCCCTATATTGGACGAATGGCGAAAAACTTTAGACCTATTTTGGAATTTCTTCATTGCATTTATGCTTTTCGCGCCATTTTATATGCCTTTCGTTCCTTACATCCCCAAATAACAGAAAATCTGCCGATAAATTAAGTGACGTCAGAAACGGAAATCCTAGGTGATGAATTTTGAATATAGCAGTGGTAGATGATGAGGAAGCCATCAGAGAGCAGATTGACGGATTCATAAAAAAAAGGAATCCAGATTTTCATATAAGCGGTTTTGCAACGGGGGAAGGACTGCTTGCGGCAGGAACCGGTTTTGACATGATCTTCCTTGACGTACAGATGGAGGGCATGGGCGGTATTGAGGCGGCGAGAACCCTCCGGCAGTCCGGCGGAGGAAGCCGGGAAAAGGAAGGGGCAGAGGGAAAACAGATATTCATACGGGCGAAGAACCAGGGGTATACGCTTAACCTGAATGGCATCCTGTATATTGAGAGCAGGGGAAAGAAGGTGGAGATCCACACCATAGACATGGAGGAAGTCATAGAGTCCTATGCCACGATGAATGAACTGGAAGGGCAGCTTGGGGATGGTTTTTACCGCTGTCACAGGGGGTATCTGGTAAACATGGCGCACATAGCGAGGTATGATGCTGACAGCATTTTCCTTTCCAGCGGTGAGCGGCCTGCTGGAAGTGTTTTCTGCCATGTTCCAGGGATACTGCCTGCAGTATTTCTTTGGGAGCTTTTTGGAAACAAGGATACGGAAGTGTCATGCGGGATTATTGACTGTGGTTTTGTATGCTGTGCTAAAACTTGGCGTCGAGTGAAATCAGTTTATTTTTAGCAGTTATAATTTTCTGGATAGGAAATTATCTATATTCCTTATGGGCGTGGTGTCTGGAGAGGGGATATATTACATCAGTTGATACTTTTGACGGACTTTTGGCAGCCACCACATTTGGAATGCCAATCATAATGCATATTTTAACTGCGGTGCTGTTATTTGTTGCATTAAAAAGCATTACAAGGGATTTCAGGGAAAAAGACTATGCCATTCATCAGAGGGAATTGCTGTTTATTCTAACGCCCAGCATGACGGGGGTATGCATTTGTACACTATTGCGCATGGTTTTAGTCACGATAGAGAATGGAATGCCCGTATCCTTATATGACAAATATCCGTCGTTGATGATTATTGTTTCTGTTGTGCTTCTGCTGTCTTTTCTGTCTATTTTGTTTGGAGTAAAGCTCTTTCAGGACATGATCTGCTGGAACAGGGAAAAGAGCAGCCGGATTATCTTGGAAAAACAGGTCGGCAGCCTGCAGGAGCATATGGGGGAGATGGAGCGTGTCTATTCCGGGATACGGGGGATGAAGCATGACATGAAGAATACACTCTCCGTCATCATGCAGCTTGCGTCCGGAAAGGAGGAAGAATTGCAAACTAAAAAATTGTTAGAATGGAGGATTAAAAATGGCTATTAGTGGAGTAGGACAGAGTTATTATCAGAACAATGTGGCAACAACAAAAAACGTAAATAATACGGAGAGGTTCGCATTGGAGAAAACAGAAAGTACACGGGAATTATCGGAAGCGGAAGAGATGGAACTGTTCAAGAAGGAATTTTACGCAGAACTTGAGAGGATACCAAAGAATAGAACAATCACTAATTTGGCGGTCAATATATCGGAGGAGGCTTTTAAAAATATGAAAGCCGATCCGGCATATAGGGCAAAGATAATGTCGGCACTTCAGCGTGATCTGACGTCATCATTTGCTCCGTTAAAAGCGTCATTACTTATAACAGTAGGAGCGACAGAGAAAGATTATAGAGGAGATTCGTGGTCTGGTCCCAATAATGATTCAGAGTTTTTTGCACGCTCGCAGGATAGTTTTTATAAGAAAACAAGCGGGCAGAAAGACAGGCAGAAGGAATTGCTGGAGGAATATCTGGAAAAGCGGACGCAGGCGAAAAAACAGCAGCAGGAGCTGCTGGATGAAAAGATTGCGAAGTCGGAGTTGGAAAGAAGTAGGCTTTCCCGCTCATGGAGCAGTGAGAGGCAGATGGCAAAGGCATCAAATGCTTATGATGCAAATGTTATGACAGGAACCGCCACGGGTGGAGATACGCAGCTTGGCTGAATAAGGGCATTATGCCCGGACTTACCATAAGGGGGCATGGGCGGCTCCGAATGACAGAGGGCCGTCATTAACAATAAAAATATTATCAAGGAGGAAAAAATTATGGCAATTACAGGAATTGGAGGCAACTACAGCAATGTGTATGGGAGTACATACACGGCACAGAAAAATGAGACAGTGAAGAAAACAGAAACAAAGGAA